>AUXO010554903.1_pt1 | contig 11878 bp, 11 predicted proteins | sample 768731 | NCBI WGS metagenome assembly AUXO01 (sample SAMN02715735, study PRJNA202380) | gut metagenome | biome: sheep rumen | host: Ovis aries | place: New Zealand: Palmerston North | reverse complement strand
TAGGCAGAGTTGCTATGAACAGTAAACACAATCAGTATGCAAAAAAATTTATACAGATGGATAAAGAGGCACTTTATACGCTGATTCTATCTCTGGTGATCTTCGTATTTTTCTGGGGAGCAATCTTTATTCTGCAGAACACTCAAACCTTTATCTGGCAGATGCCTCTGTGGTTTGTAGTTTCCTGCATCGGCGGTTACCTGCTGTCTGTTATTGGTGTTGCTGTACTGATTAAATATTTTATGAAAGACTTTGATTTGGATGATAACAAATGACTTTAGTTCCAGTTCTCGTTTTTCTGGCTCTGCTTATTCTGATTGGCTTATATGCAAAAAAAGATCTGAATAAAGCCGAGAATTTCAAAAAAGAATACTTTATAGCCAATCGTTCTTTAGGTGGTATTGTACTGGCCATGACGCTGGTTGCAACCTACGGTTCAGTAAGCTCTTTTATCTCCGGACCTGGTGTGGCCTGGAATCTTGGTTTTGGCTGGGTAGTATTTGCTGCACCACAGATTATCACTGGCTTTCTGCTTTTAGGTCTTATCGGCAAACGACTGGCTATTATCGGCAGAAAAATTGAAGCCTATACCATAATTGATGTTATTCATTATCGTTATGCCAACAAATCTCTAACACTGCTGCTCTCTATAGTGCTTTTGATCTTTTTTACCGCTATGGTGGTTGGTCAGTTTATAGGTGGGGCCCAGATTTTTACCGCGATTACAGGACTTGATTATAAGCTTGGACTTCTGATCTTTGCCTCTGTTACTGTAATCTATACCTCATCAGGATTTAAGGCTGTAGTACTGACTGATACGCTGTGTGCCTTTCTGATGATTACCGGAATGATTACTTTAGGATATGTAATTATTAAAGACGGTGGCGGTCTTTCTAATATCATGGAGGTAATTCGTCACACCAATGTTGGTGAGGATGGAATATCTGCCAATCTTAAGGTTACCGCCAATGGTGCCCTGCCTTATTCTCTATTGTTCTCTGCCTGGCTTCTGGTTGGTTTTTGTACAGTTGCCCTGCCTCAGTCTGCTGTAAGAGCACTATCCTACAAATCAACCTCTGATCTTCACATGGCAATGTTTGTGGCAACTGTTGTCTGTGGAGCTCTAATGATCGGAATGACTCTTTTAGGTGTTTTATCCCGTGGTGTAATTCTTGAGCTGCCAGAAAATGGAACTGACGCGGTTATTCCTGTTCTGATTGCAACCCATATGCATCCTATTTTAGCGGGAATTACCATCATCGGACCTCTTGCCGCAACCATGAGTACTGTAAGTTCCCTGCTGATTTCAGCATCTTCTGCAGTAGTTTCAGATATCTATTCTCAGCTGCATGATAAAAAAGAGGACAAAAAGGATAAATTCAGTGCAAGCAGTAAGTTTGTGACAATTTTTATTACTTCCTTTATAGGATTTATTGCTATCCTATTAGCTATGTATCCACAGGATATTGTAGTGTGGGTTAACCTGTTTGCATTTGGTGGACTTGAATCCGCTTTCCTTTGGCCACTGGTTTTAGGACTGTTCTGGAAGAAAATGAATGCCGGCGGAGCACTTTTGGGAATAATCTTTGGTCTGGGGGTATATACACTTTGTATGGCAACCGGTTTTAAATTCATGGCCTTCCACAATATTGTAATTGGAACCTTCTGCGGTCTGATTTTCAGCATTATCGGAAGCTATATCTTCCCCGATACAGCAAAGGAACGGCTGAAGATATTCTTTCCTCACAGGATATAGCTGTAGAAACGCAATTGCGAGAATAATTACGTATTTAAAATCTCAAAGCTAAACTGTTGAGATATGGATGGTTGTGCAGGCATAACTGCAGTAAAAAGAAACAAAAGAATCACTTAATAAGTTAGGATTTATGATGAACTGGAAAGTAGTATTAGCTTTAATGGTAACTTTTGCTTTGATGATGAGTTCAAGTTACACCATGCTGATACCATTTCTTCCTCTGTACATGCAGAATGAACTGAAGGCTACCAGTGACGAGATAGCCATGTGGTCAGGCTTCACCTTTTCTATTACATTCGCTGTAAGTGCCTTCATGTCTCCTATCTGGGGTAAGCTGTCTGATAAGATGGGCAAAAAGCCAATGATTATCAGATCAAGTATTCTACTCTCCATAACCTATTTTCTGGGTGGCATTGTCACCAATCCTTTTGAACTGTTTCTGGTTAGAGCCTTTCAGGGTATTGCTGCCGGTCTCTGGCCTGCCTGTCTGGTTATGATTTCCGCCTATGCTCCTAAAAACAAACTTGGATTAAGCATGGGACTTATGCAGAGCGCCAATATCTGCGGAGGTATTTTAGGTCCTTTATTCGGAGGTATTCTTGCCACCTCCTTTGGTATGAGAAATTCTTTTTTCATAGGATCTACAGCTCTTTTCACCATCTGTGTACTGAGTATCTTCATCTTAAAGGAACCACCTGCAGATAAGGATATTAAAAAGGCTGACAATAAGTCTGTATCCACTATGGACTGTCTTAAGAATATAAACATTCTTATTCTGCTTTTATGCGTAGGCCTAACCAATTTTGCCATAATGGAAATTCAGCCGATTATGTCACTATACGTTCAGAGTATGTCCGAAAATGCAGAAAACGCAGTACTCTTATCAGGTCTTATTCTTTCCTCAGGTGGACTTGCAGGCGCTATTGCCTCTCCTTTATGGGGTAAAATCGGACAGAAAAAAGGGTTTGCGAAAACTATAACCGTAGCCTTCATTTTCGCAGGCTTCATGCTGACCATGCAGGGAATTCCGGATAATCTGATTATCTTTGGCGCAATTCAGTTCATCTGCGGTCTAGGTTTCTCTGGAATATTCCCTTCCGCAAATTCAATTCTGGTTCTGATTACACCAAGAAACTCAAGAGGTATAGGTTTTGGTCTTATGACTTCTGCTCAGATGCTTGGCGGTGCATTAGGACCAATTATCGGAGGACTGATTGTTACCATTTCCTCTTACAGCTATGTCTATGTATTCTCCGGATTACTGATGCTGTGCATGGGTGTCTATATACTTTTTTTCGCACCAGAGTCCTTCAAGAAAGCGGCAAACCAGGTAAAGGTTACTGATCTCAAAATAAGCCAGGATTAAGTGATATTTATGAATAACACTTTGTTTGTCCTAATCCTTTTATATGCAAATGTGTTTGTCATAAGTGCATCTAATACTTTTGTACTGCCCTTTCTGCCGGTCTATCTTAAACAGGATTTAGGTGCTAAGGCCAATGATCTGGCTTTATACACCACCTTATGCTATTCAGTAACCTTTGTGGTTAATATTTTTATCTCACCGGTCTGGGGGCACTTTGCAGACAAGTTTGGCAGAAAGAAGATGCTTATAAGGGTATCTTTCATTCTGTTTATCTCATATCTCTGCGCCTATCTTGCCACCTCCCCACTGATGCTGTGCGTTGCGCGTGCCGTACAGGGATTTGCCTGCGGCATGATGCCGGCAATTATGGCTTTTACAAGTTCATTATCTGCAGATCATAAAAAGACTCAGTTAAGAATAGGTTATGTTCAGAGTATCAATCTGCTGGGTACTATCATCGGTCCTGCAGCAGGTGGTATTATGGCTGAATTCTTTGGAGTCAGAGAAAGTTACCTGTGTATTTTTATACTGATAGCACTAATCTGTCTTATCAATGTTATGCTGCTAAAGGAGCCTTCAGCACCCTCACATCAGAGCAGCGCAGATGAAATCCTGCCCCTGTCAGATATACTCAAAGATCCTATTATAGTTTCTCTATGCTGCTGTATTGTAGTTAATTCAGCAGTAATCATGATGGTAGTTCCGATGCTTGCTGACTATGTAGATCGCATGACTACCTTTGGTGAACCACTTGCATTATCCGGAATAATATTTTCCCTAAGCGGTATTGCCGGAGTGCTGGCTTCTCCTCTATGGTCAAGATTCGGCTCTGAAAAGGGCTTTTTAAAGGTGCTGATGCTAAGTACTCTGGGAGCCTCTGTTGCTTACATGCTGCAGTATCAGATGAGCAGTATTCTGCTATTTTGCATTATGCAGTTTGTATTTGGTTTATGTATCTGTGCAACTATACCTGCTGCAAACTCAATTACAGCAAAACACATCAACCAGCAGAATCAGACCAAAGCATTCTCGGTACTTTACAGTGCCTCACAGTGTGGCAATATACTAGGTCCTGTCCTAAGTACCTGCATTATCATGTACTTTGGCGAGAGAACTGTTTTTGCCTTCGCCTCTGCCCTATTATTTACCATTTTTTCTTATTTATTTATGGTAAACCGCATAAGAAAAAATGATAAAAAATCGTCTTGATTTTCTTAATAAAAGTTATTACTATTAAGAAATAAAGATTATAACCATATTGTATATAAAGATATTTTTTTAAATAGCCTACAGTAATGTTTATTATTTTTTACAATACCGACTTAACAAAATTACTTTTTATCTCTTTTAAATCATAAATATGTCTTTATACTAATAAAGACTAAACATGAAAATTTTACAGTTAGGATTCACCCTTTATGCTACAGCGAAGAAACAGTAAACAGCGTAACGTAATTAGAGAATATCTATGTGGTCGAATCGACCATCCTACCGCAGAAAAACTTTATAACGAGATTAAAGAAGAATACCCAAAGATGTCTTTAGGTACTGTTTATCGTAATCTAATGTTCTTAAACGAGATCGGTGAAATTCAGGCTATTGAAGTTGGTGACGGAATTACTCACTTTGATCCTAATCCACAGCCTCACGCTCATTTTTACTGCAAAAAATGCAAGCAGGTCAGCGATATTTTTATTGAAGATTATTCTAAAATCACAAAAGTTTTTGCAGGTCAGACTAATAATGTAATAGATAAGTGTAATGTCTTTCTTGAAGGCACCTGTGAGCTTTGTAAAAACAAGACCGATGCTTAAACAGCTTTTCTGAAAATAATAATTATAAGATTGATAATTTTACTGTATTTATTATTTTGGAGTGTAAATACAGATAAACAGATAACTCCATAACACATGCTTAACTTATTCTTTAACTAAGGAGAATACTATGTCATTTGTTTGCACCAAATGCGGCTATGTATATGATGGCCCTAAAGCCCCTGAAGAGTGCCCAATCTGCCATGCAAAGAATGTTTTTGTTGATCAGAATGCAGCTAAGAAAAACAAATATCAGGGAACAAAGACAGAAAAGAATCTTCAGGCTGCTTTTGCCGGTGAATCTCAGGCTCGCAATAAATACACCTACTTTGCATCTGTTGCCAAAAAAGCAGGTTACGAGCAGATCGCAGAATTATTCTTAAAGACTGCAGATAATGAGAAAGAACACGCCAAAATGTGGTTCAAGGAGTTAGGCGGAATCGGTTCAACCGAAGAGAATCTTCTGGCTGCTGCAGAGGGTGAAAACTACGAGTGGACTGATATGTACGATCAGATGGCAAAGGATGCTGAAGCTGAAGGATTTAAAGAGCTTGCTGAAAAATTCCGTGGCGTTGCTGCTATCGAAAAGCGCCATGAGGAAAGATATCGTAAGCTTTTAGAGAATGTTAAGGCTAAGGAAGTATTCGAGAAATCTGGTGTTACTGTATGGGAATGCCGTAACTGCGGTCATATTGTAGTTGGCACCAAGGCTCCAGAGTTATGCCCTGTATGTAACCATCCTCAGAGCTACTTTGAAGTTCACATGGATAACTTCTAATCAGAAAACAGTTAATATATTTCCATTAAGACAAAGGGAGCAATTAAGCTCCCTTTTGTGTATTCATTATTGCAGCTTTTGAGAAAGCCTACTTTCTGCCTCTTGGCAGTACCAGATTAAGTACCACTGCAACAATTGATGATAAACCGATTCCGGTAAACATGAAGGAGCCATAACCTAAAGCAGCACCACCTATACCCATAGTCAGGGTAACACTGACAATAATCAGATTACGGGTCTTATTCATATCTACACTCTTCTGAACCATGCTCTGAATACCAACAGAAGCAATACTTCCGAAAAGAAGCAGCATAATTCCGCCTAAAACTGCAGGAGGAATACTCTGCAGCAGAGCTGAAAGCTTACCAAATACAGAGAATACCAGAGCAGTAACAGCGGCAATACGGATTACCTGAGGATGACTTACCTTTGTGATCTGAATTGCACCGGTAACTTCTGAATAAGTGGTAACTGGAGGCCCACCAAGGAATGAAGCTACAAGACAGGCTAAACCATCACCGAACATAGTACGGTGCAGTCCTGGATCTGAAATAAAGTCCTTTTTTGCAACCGCACTGATTACGTAGACATCACCGATATGTTCAATCACAGGTGCAATAGCAACAGGGATCATGAATACAAAAGGTTCCCAAGCAAACTCAGGCAGATGGAAATTTGAGATACTGCTAGGAAGTGCAAACCAGGGAGCTTCTTTAACAGCTGTAAAATCAACTACTCCCATATACACAGCACAGGCATAACCCACAATAATTCCGCAGATAACAGGGAACAGCTGCAGCAGACCGCGACAGTATGTCAGAACAACAATCGCAGTTGCAAGTGAGACTATTGCTAAGGTCCAGTTGGTCTTGGCCATATCAACACCAGCACCACTTAAGGATAAACCGATAAGAATAATGATAGGACCTATTACAACAGGAGGGAAAATTCTGGAAAGGACTCGCTTACCCTGCCACTTTATTAAGAAGGAAATGGAAAAGTAAACACAGGCTACAGCTGATATGCCGGCAATGGTTCCTGGCATTCCCCACTCTTTGGTGGCGGCAATGATAGGAGCAATAAAGGCAAAGCTTGAGCCTAAAAAAATAGGTACCTTACCACCAGTCACCAAGTGAAAGAGTAAGGTACCTATTCCAGCTGTAAACAGCGCCGTTGCGGGATCAAGTCCTACAAGAAGTGGGACTAAAACTGTCGAGCCAAATGCAACAAACAGAAATTGAATTCCAATCACTGTTTTTTTGGCCGCAGAGAGTTGTATCTCATCCATAATTGAGTTTTCTCTGTTAGTGAAATGAAAAATTTTTGCATATTATGTCAGAAATCACATTACTTTTGAAGAAAATTTTTCTAACAACAAAATTTTGAACAATCTGATTCTGAGAATGGAATCCTACACCTGGAAAACCTAAATAATTACACCGTGCAGGTGGTCAACTTCATGCTGAACAATCTGAGCGGTAAAGCCAGAGAATTTCTTAACCTTTTTCTTCCAGTTAATATCTGAATACTCTACCTCGATCTTTTTGTAGCGGATACATTTTCGGCTTCCTACCAGAGAAAGACATCCTTCCTCGGCTTCGTATTCGCCTTCTTTGCTGAGAATTACAGGATTGTACATAATCACATAATCCTCATGTACGTTAACTATAATAATGTTCTTACTAAAACCAATCATGTTGGCTGCCATCCCCACGCATTCATCAGCATGTGCTCTTAGAGTATCCACAAGATCAATTGCAATCTGATAGTCTTTCTTAGTGGCTTCTTCAGATTTTATAGCTAAAAAAAGCTCATCTTTAACAATTTCTCGAATCATATGCTTCTCTCAAATTTTATTAAAAAAATGCTGAGTCCTAGCTCTGCATATTATCTTTCTTATCTAATTTTTGAGAATGCTGTTGATTCTCTCTAAATCCTCAGGTGTATCTACACCGGTCTCAGGAGGATTATCGGTCACACCAACAACAATTGACATTCCGTTCTGAAGCAATCTCAGCTGTTCTAAAGACTCACACTTCTCTAAGGTAACCTGAGGCATCTTTGAGTAGTTCAGAACAGTCTTAGCTCTGTAGGCATAAATACCGATATGATGGTAATGCTCAAACTCCAGGGATGAAATATCCTTGTTTCTGAAGTTCTCTCTTTCATAAGGGATAGGAGCACGGCTGAAGTACATGGCCATGTTGTTCTTATCAAAGACAACCTTAACACAGTTAGGATCGAAGACATCCTTAACATTATCAATCTTAAAGCACAGAGTAGACATATCTGCATTGCTCTTTTCAAGCAGCTCGGCAACCTGTCGGATATGCTCAGGGTTAATTAAAGGCTCATCTCCCTGAACATTAACAATGATGGTATCATCCTCAATGTTTAGCTTTTCAACCATCTCTGCCAGTCTATCGGTACCGCATCTGCACTCCTGTGAAGTCATGCAAACCTCTACCTTGTCCATACCGGCAAGAGCGGATTCAACTCTTTCATCATCAATACAGGCAACTACCTTTTTGGCATCAGATTTTAAAGCCTGCATGCAGACTCTTTTAATCATTGGAATACCGCCAACCAGTACCAGAGGCTTTCCTGGAAAACGGGTTGAGGCGTAACGGGCAGGAATTGCTACAACGTAATCTCTCATTTTTGTTCTCTTAATTATTTAAAAATCAGTCTTTAAATCTTTCGGTAGTCAGATCATAAAGCTTTGAAGCCACAATCTGATAGAACTTTTCAGGAAGCACAGCCTCCACATTCAGCACATAAAGGTTATCGAGTTTGTAATCAGCATATTTTACAGCATCTTTAGCTGTCATGACGATAGGAAACTTCTGCGAATTATTTATAAGGGTCTGCTTGCTGACAACTCCATGATCCCCGGTATCAATGGTTGAAACAATATTATATCCGCAGGATTTTAATGTATTGTAAAAACGGTTGGGATTACCGATTCCTGCCAGAGCCACAACCTGTGATCCCTTCTGCAGATAATCATGAAAGCCCTGATTTGAACAGAAGGACTCAAGAGAAACTGCTGGAGACGGTACCAGATGCATAGACTGATAATTACTTTTAGGTGATGCCGGATTGCCGTTGGTTACAACAATATCAGCAGTATCAAGTCTCCATTCACCTTCTCTTAGAGGTCCTGCCGGCAGTAAAAAGCCGTTACCAAGCATTCTCTGAGCATCGATCACGATAATTTCAAAATCGCGCTGCAGAGCATAGTGCTGAAGTCCATCATCAGTAACAATTACATCAACACCAAGTTTTTCTAAGTACTGAGCTCCCCTTTCACGATTAGGATCAACAACTACAGTTGCCTTATCTCTGACGCTTAATTTTATAAGTAGAGGCTCATCTCCGCACTCTAAAACATTTGATGAGGAAGTTACCACCAGAGGGTATTCTTTTGATTTACCCTTATAGCCGCGAGAGAGCAGACCTACGGTATAACCAAGATCACTTAATCGCTGCAGTAAAGAAATACAAAGAGGTGTCTTACCGGTACCGCCAACAGAAATACCGCCTACAACAATGACAACAGGCTTTACTCTTAAGGAATATTTCTTACCGGATTTATACCTTTCACGTCTGATTCTGCTAATCAGAGAAAATGCTGCAGATAAAGGAAGAAGAGGAATGATTACAGGAGCATTCAATACTCCTAATTTTTTGTACCAGACTTTATCAAGAAATGACATAGTGTTCTTTATCCACCAAAAACAGTTAACTTATTATAAGTAAACAAAGAAGTTTATACTACAGTCATTCCGCATTTTTGTTACTTGAGCTCTGCTTTATACAGAGATTACTTTCTATTTGTACAGGCCTTTATTGGTGTGCAGCGGATCTGACATCATTCTATCTGAAATTAAGGTTCCATTCTGAATATGCCCTACACCAATAAACATATCATTGGTTCTTATCTGAATGGTATCCTTGTATTCAAGATCACAGTCTGTAAAGGTACATTCTGAAAGATTGTCCTGTCGCTGCCCCTGACAGAGCAGTACGGCCATATCATAAGGAATATCAATTCTAGGAAGGTAGTTCATAGCATCATCAATAGGAATAAGCAGAGAATCCATTTCTTTAAAATCAGTAAAATCCTCTCGCTTGTCAGCAAGCTGCTGTAATTTTTCTAAAGTATGCATTTCGCCTTTAGGAAGGCCATCCACTTCAATACGTCTTAACATGGTTACATGTGCACCACAGCCAAGTTCGGCACCAATATCGGAAACCAGAGTTCTGATATAGGTTCCCTTAGAACAGTAAACCTCGATAGTAAAGGAATCTTCTGTTTTATCAAGAAGCTTGATGTAGAAAACAGTTACCTCTCTACTTGGAACCTCAACAGTCTTACCGGCTCTTGCATATTTATACAAAGGTCTGCCGTCAACTTTGATAGCAGAGTAGATTGGAGGAACCTGAGTAATATCACCGACAAATCTGTTAATAGCTTCATCAAGCTTAGAAAGAGCATCCCCTATCTCATGCTCCTCAATAACGTTACCTTCAGCATCGCCTGAATCTGTTACGATACCAAGTCTGCCGGTTGCAATATACTTTTTTGAACCTTCAAGAAAATATGAAGAGAACTTTGCAGCCTGTCCAAGACAGACAGGAAGTAAACCAGAAGCTAAAGGATCAAGTGAACCGGTATGACCAGCCTTGTTGGCTCTGAAGATTCCCCTTACCTTAGTTAGGGCTAAAGCAGAGCTGATTCCTGTAGGTTTATCCAGAAGAAATACACCGTCAATATCTCTTTTAGGAGCTCTTCTTGATTTATCAGGGATAATTCTATCTTTGGTCATAAGTTACTTTTTTCTCGAAAATATGTGAAACAGAAAAGATGGATGATTATAGCACAATCTTTCCATATACAATTATGTTGAAAACGACTCATGTTTTTTGAAAACAAAATGACTCTTAGCATTTGAAAAGCAAGCAGAAAAATTGGTAATTTGCGAGTTTTTACAGGATATTATCCTTACTCAACAAATTAAAGTAAGAGAAATCCTTCATCCAAAAGAACTCATAAGAATTGCTATGGTCACTAATACAGACCAAAAAGTAATTTCTCAATGGAAGATTGTCGAATAGAATGCGTTTATAGCGCAAATCTCAGGCATATAGAAACGACAAAGGATGATAAACCTCTAAGTCTAACAACAATATATTTCATCAGGATTTCTCAATCAGGACAGCAGTGCGGCCACAATCTCTGGTCTTGCATTTGCCTGAACCAGAATCTGAGTTGAGGCATTGGTCATAGTGTTATTCTGAATATATCTTGACGTCTCATCAGCATAATCACTGTCTCGTATCTGTGATCTGGAGAAACTCTGATTTTCATGAATATTATCCTGATTTCTCAAAGTGGAATCGAATCTGTTTGATACTGCTCCAAGTTCTGCTCTTTTTGAGTCAACATACCTTATATAATCATCAATTCCTGCAATAACCTTTTCTGCATTTTCTCTTGAAGAAATATCAAAGGCCTGATTCTCAGAATCATAACCATCATCGGTAAGTCCGCCTATATAGGCATGCAGTGCCGACATTGAAAAAGCAATATCCAGCTTAATATCAACGACACAGTTCGCCTGAGCTCCCACATGAATTCTAAGATTACCCTCCTGATTTATAAGGCCGTTATTGGCACCATTTAGAATCTGAGCTCCGCCATAGGTGGTATCGTAGGCTATTCTGGTGCTCTCCTTACAGATAGAGTTTACTTCCTGCTGCATGGAATCTCGATCCAGCTGAGTATAGGTACCATTGGCACTCTGAAGAGCTAAGACACGTATTCGCTGAAGAATGCTTATTTCCTCACATAATGCCCCTCAGCAGTATTTATAAGAGCCTGACCGTCACTGGTATTTCTGTTGCCCTGCTTTAGACCGTTTATCTGTGAGGTCATACGATTACTTACCTGCAGATTAGCAGGATCATCCGTAGCAGAATTGATACGTAGACCAGAAGCAAGTCTCTGGGTAACGTTCTTATTGACACGATTTACATGATTGAGGTCTCTCTGTGCATTTATAGAGGAGGTATTAGTCTGAATATATAGTGCCATAGCTATTCTCTCACGGTGATTATTATGAGAAAACCATAGCAATTTATATGCCAGATTAAATATA
>AUXO017918798.1_pt1 | contig 11879 bp, 17 predicted proteins | sample 768731 | NCBI WGS metagenome assembly AUXO01 (sample SAMN02715735, study PRJNA202380) | gut metagenome | biome: sheep rumen | host: Ovis aries | place: New Zealand: Palmerston North | reverse complement strand
GGAGGAAAATAAAAAAAAAGAGGATTATTCATCACGAACCATCCCCTTTACCATCTAATTATTTTTATACAGAAAAGTTGTCATATATAAAGAATTGGGGCTGTCATTTTGTCTTGTTTTACTTCCTGGCATTGTTTTTGTTTTATGTATAGGTAGAACTAAAAAAAAAGAATTATGTTGTTTGATGACATTAATGCATGGTTCTCTAACGGTTGGGGAGACACCAATGCTTATGAACTCGACGAAGAATATGTAATCGAGGTTCGCGCCACCGGTCTTGATAAGTCTGATATTAAGCTTAGTTTTGATTCAGATGGAGCCTTGAAGATCTTTGGAAAGTATAAGACAGAATGTGATAAAAATAAAAGATGGCTTAGACATGAATTTAGTCCAGCCACATTAAATAGACGATTGATTTTGCCTGATGATGTAGATAAAGAGTCTGTTCATGCAAAAGCCACTAATGGAATCTTGGAAATCCACTTGGCGAAACTAAAGCCTAATGTTCCAAATAATAGAATCATAGCAATTGAATAAAAAAAGAGGGAAGTTCTTAAGACATTTAAATCTTAGTTCTTCCCTTTTTAGTTTTTAATATAAACTATTTAATAATTGGTTTAAGTCATAATAAGTAATACCACATCGTTCTGCTGCTAATTGATCTGCATCATTCTGTTGATACATACCTGACTTAATACCTATCAAGACTGAATCTTCTTTCGTTATCTCTCCACCTAAGACAGATGCAACTATTTCCGTTTTAGACTGACCAATATAACCTTGACAGACTGCTTGAATGTTATCTAGTGGTATTCTGAGATAAGCAGCCAGACAAGCACTATAATACGAGATCAAATATCTAGTACCTAATTCAGTGCCAGTCGTATTATTCATTAAGGTCATTGGTATCATAAGGAACAATTTCTGTGGGTTAAATGCCGTCAAACGATCCCACACATCAAACCTTGGCTTAATATCATAGATGTCTCTTGGTAGCATTCCGGGTTTACCATTACTCTGATAACTCTCGACTATAGCATCAATGAAATCTATAAAAATAAACTTCTTTGTTCTATCTAGCGGCCCTTTATTAAATTGATTTTGACCGGGTTGTGGGGTTTGTTGCCAAGGGGAGGTATAATTACTGCCCCAGGGTGTACTGTTGGGCTGTGGATTTGGTCTAGCCCATGATGGTGTTGACGGTGATGGGTTTGAATTCCACCAAGTATTACCACCTGATCCAAATGAGGGTGACGGATTATTAGGAGGAGTTGAGAACGGGGTTGCTATCATTTCAGGTTTTTGTTCATTAAGGATCCCTCTGAGTTCCTCATCCCTCTCTTCATCATCATCTTCTACCTCATCATCGAGATCTTCTTCTTCATCTATATCGTCCTCATTGAAGTCATCGTCGTCTTCTAGTGGACCAATACATTCAAAACTCATCTATTACTAGTTGGGTTATTGTCAAAAATCATCTAGAATAAGCTCTCTAATTCCTTTTCATCAATTTTCTTCAAGTTGTTTCCAATAAGTTTCTCCTTACCCATGAACAAGTCGTGAAGCATACAAGACGAATTACACTCATTGCATTTAGTGAACTCCTCATCATAGTCATCACACCAACCTGAACAAACTTTACTGATAACGTCCTGGAGATGAACAAGAGGATTTTTGTTGATCAGAGCCTTAAATACACTCTCCGACTTACCTTCAAATACCCTCTCAAGTGATCCAGGAGCAGGGATGGCATTAATCAAATCAGCATCTTCATCTGGCGCAGTTCCTAATTCACCACAGAAATCAATCAAACTTCTATCCTTATCATCAGGACAGTTGGGATCAGGAATTTCACTGCAGATGTTACGATACGAACACTGATTACAAATTAATGTCTCTGGTCCCTCTGCTTTCAAATCAATTACTGTCAACTTCAAGACCTGACCATCCTCCAACTTAACTTCTCTCTTCTTCATTTTAACGAGATTGTTCGTAGTAGATTCACTATTTTCCATTTTCTCTAATATTTTTTTTTAAGTTTTACTGTTAATTCTTATATAAGGAAATTAGACGCTGTAATCTTTCCGACGTACTTCAACCATAACCTTTAACCAATCCTTATTAATCAAAATAGGAATGGAAATGCCTTCATGCTGTTTCGGTTTGTCAAAGGTTAAGTTCTTGGAGAGGATAAACCTAAAATTATTTGTCACCCATATATCTTTCCAATACTTACGCTTTTCTTCAATCCTTTCAAGAATAGCATCGTAAGAACCAGACTTTAATTCCTTATCTAGACCGGAACACATACGATTGATGACTTTATTCGAACACCAACCTTTATTAATATAACTGGTTAGGTGATTGTAAAAGTTAATAGGTAAACCATCCACCCTCTTGATTAATTCGCATGAGGTATAAGTCATTCCAAGCTCATCTCCTTTTTCTGTATGTGGAGGTCTATAGGTATCACCATAAATCCCTAAGCCGTGAAGAAACTTGTCAGACTTACTCTCCTCTACTTCATCACGATCCTTAGGCCAAACATGTACACCATTCTCCGACATCCACTTCAATCGACGAATATAACACGAAGACATACCAAGAATCCTAATGTTAATCTCAGGAAGGAATAATGACTCTGCCGATATCTTCTTAATAAAATTACGACCAACTAGAGGAAGCTTAGTGAGATTGATGAAGTATTCGTTCTCACCTAACTCCATTTCTATCGCTCCAGTATTCCTAATCCTACTGACTAACTTCTTATTCAAAGTCCTAACACCAAGCATAGGAGTCCATAAAGTTCCATCCTTGATAATACAAAACGATCTTACCGCCTTCAATGTTCTAACACCAGACTCTATACCAAACTCATTCTCTGGAACAGATACTTCAATGCTACCCCTAAATGATAATGATAAGTTGGCCCTGGTACTGTTGGTGGTCTTCCCTATTATCTGAGACCAATCCGAATAAATAAACTTACCAGACGTCTTCCTAATCTCTGTAATTGGTACGTATTTCTTGATTAATTCCGGATCTGTTAGAATATATGACTTGTCGGATACTAGGTCATTAATCAAATCTAAGACCCCATATCTCCTCGTCCTTTGATAAACCGACGTAATGGAAGGCGTAAATTCATCATGTAACTCGGAAATAGGAGACAACAATAAGTGCTTAAACTTCTCTATACCTCTCATTCCAAAAGTCTCATAAAATAACTTCAATAGGTGCTTGTCTCCAATAGCCTGAAGAAGTGATTCAACTATAGAAACATGATCGGGGAGGAAAGCTGATGCAATTGCTCTAATAACCTTCACATCTGCATTATCGTATCTCTCTGAGTCTCCATATTTTTTATCCGACGTCTGCATTACCCATAACTCTGAATAGGTACTGAATTTTTCAATATCAACAATGCCGGATATACCATGAACCTTTAATACCTCCGACTTAGAAACAGAAGATGAGGAAAGATCCATAAATACTAGCTCTTGATAACGTAACGTCTCCTTTAAAGAATTATCAAAGTAAAAGTTCTTGTCACCTTGCTTATAACCCTCAACTTTAAATAATCTAATCTTCGAGTTCTTAATGTTAATTGTATTCATAGTTATTCTCTTTTTATTCACTTATTAGGAATTAGCGGTGTTTCCCTTATATATGAAAACTATGAAATACAATAAGGAAAATTATAAGAATGAAACAGATGAATTTAAAAGAGGAATGCTAACAGCTGAAGAACTAATACGAGAGGATATTAGAGATCAACTAGCACCTATCGGATTCCTGGTAAGACAACTGAAAAAACTAAGGAGCACTAAGAAAAAGTTAACCAGGGAAAACATAATACAATTGATAGATAATGGAACAATCTTGGATAAAGTGGATAAAACCATCTCAATCCTATCTAATATTGGAAAACCGTAATATGGATCCAGTACTTAACGATATGACAGAAGAGATTGGATTTTTTTATGCTCTCGCTACAGATTCCTATGAAGATGATCTGTATTTATTAGTAATTGAGCTAGACCACGAAACTAAATTTAAATCCTATGGTAAAATGATAGATAATAAGGAAACTGGACAAATTCTACATTTTACAGCGGATGATGTGAGTGGAATAATGAATGAACTCGAACATAGAATCTATATTAATAAAAACTATCTCGATGACCTTAAAGAATTAATAAAAAATGAAAATTTAGACCTGTTTCCATTAAAGTTTGTGATGCTTAGAAATGGAACAGTTAAAATAGACTAGGGATGTGGTATAATAAATTGAGAGATAAGAAGACAGGAAAAATAGTCAATGTGTGTGAAATGGGAGGAAATTGGGCTAAAATCAGAGATGACGAAGGAAACGCTATGCAAATCTCTGTCCCATACGATAAAGACTATGAACCTGTCTGTACTAATTATGAGAAAATAAGAGACTATGTCATAGACCTCTGCTACTTCTCATCTAATGCAAGAGCGGTTTTTGATGCTATCTTTAGAAGACTAGACCCAGATTATTATACACCCGGCGCTATTGTTTATATAAGTTCAAACGGGCCAATCTCACACGCAGGAGATAATAGAGGATACAATTACGAGAAATTTGGACCTAATCTGCCATATGTTATCAAAAAGGTAATAAGAAGAACTGAAAACAATAGAGACTGGGAAGAAGTAATCATAGCACCAAAAGGAAAGGAAACTCGAACTGATCTTGAACTAACCTTTCCTAAATATCCTGACATGTATACCCCAGATGATGCATTCTCTAACTTAATAAGATACGATAAAGAACAATGACATTCGAAGAAGTATACGGAAATTATGTGCTGGTATTTGAAGCATGTATCAAAGCAGCAGGACAACAAACCGATAACCCTGCCTATAAAAATGTTAAACAAATACTGGAACGAGAAGAAATAAAAGAAGCTATCGGAAGGGCGGTTAATGACGAAGTCGAATTGGAAATCTTTATAACACTCTTACTGTATGGATTACTTAGAGAAATACATGGAGTGAACAAACTTAAAACAAAAGAACCAGAAGAGATTGCAAAACTACTAAGCTTCATCTATACCAACTACCTTAAAAAAGCTACCGAGAAATTCTGTCAAAAATATGGACTAGAACCACCACCAGAAAGCCTCGATACTTTCTTTACAATTAAACAATATAGACTGAAGGCCTGAATTCCTTATATGTGACAAATATATAAAAAATAAAGAACTATGAATATCGCTGAAGAAAAATTACTACCAAATTTTGATGAGATTAACAACGAAATGATGTACCAAGGAATCGCTTTCCAACTTATTAGCGCTGAAGAAACCTATAAGAAAATACTGGATGGCGCTAAGATGGGACTCAAGAAAAGATGGAACAAGGAATGGAATAACTTCACCATCAAAAACTGCGAAGATGTGGTACGGGAATTCTCAGAACTAAGAGCACACCTTCTTCATATACAAGAAGAGAAGGTACTGAGAATGGTAGAAAAAGTGATGTCCAGACAAAAATGGATCGTGAATATCGACAATCTGATCAATATTTGTCAGGAAATTAAAAAAGAGTTGGAGGCCTAAAAACCTCTGACCCTTTATTTTTCTTATATATGAAATGATACGATTGTTAACAGATACAGAAGAAAAAATTCAAATTGAAACTTCTTTTACTTCATATGAGGAAATCATAGATAAGATAATAAAGGAAAAAGGATATACAAAGGAAAGTCTGGATAAGATAGAAGAGAAATTCGAAGAACATACTAGACACCTACAACTAAACTACTCATTACAAACCTATTCCTTCGGACGTAAATTTAGAGAAACTTTCGTAGAGTCACTGGTAAATTATATATACCAGAAGTTTATGGAAATTAATCTAACTAAACAACCAGGAATGATTAGACGAGAAATTCCTTTGTTCCTTTCTAATGACTCTCACAGTAACTATGAAGTAAAAAGAAAATATGAAAAACAATTACTCGATATCATAGAAAAAGACTATCTGACAAATACAGTAGAAGATGAAATGTGTAGACTGATGAATAGGTGTGAAATCTATAACGAACTACCACTTCTATCTCCCTATTTATATGTCGGAAAAAAGAAATTACCCGCCGAAGAAGCACTAAAACGGTTGGATGAAGTGGCTGGGTCGAATTACTTTACTGAACACTATAGCAGCGTTTTTTCATATGAGGTTACTGAAGATGATATGAATAACCTCGTGAAAACTATAGACTTGGAAATAGATGACCCAGAACTTAAGAAAAAAGAAGATAATATTAATCTTATATTTGATAACACGGAAATAATATTAAATAAAAAACTGATGGACGGGGAATGGCTACAACAGTTCAACCTAAAAGAAATCAGAGTTTTATTTGCATTATTCTACCCACTATGAAACTACACGAACTAATTGAACTCAGCGAAGAAGAAAATGTCCTGTTCCCAATGAAATATAGGAAAGTATTATTTCCTAATGGACTTGGAGCTTCTATCGTAAGAGGAGAAATGACACTCTCACTTGATAAGGATCTATATGAATTGGCAGTCATAGAACATAAACTGTACCTTGAAAAACCACTTGACGTATTCACAATGAAAGAAATCGTACCGTGCAATCTCTATGACAAAATACCAATCCGCGCAGACCTTACCGAAAAGATGGTCGATGATATACTCGAAGAACTAGAAAATGAATCAGGTTTATCAAAAAATTGTTGAATTACTGGAAAAGATAGACGATAAAACAGAACTTGATATCACTACAGATGTTAATGCAGTTGCGACACTTATAACACACTCTGGACTGGGAATCAACGAGAAAAAAGATATTATTCCAAAACTCGTCGAATTTACCTCCTCACCTAAAGTACTAAAATATGCAGAGGAGACATTTGAAGCCCCTTGTTCACTGTGGCAGGCTGTAAAAATCTGTATGTTAATCAAGGAACAATGGCCGAAAGAATTGGAAAACTTAATAAATAAAATCTATTATGACAAAGTTTATGGAATTATTTGAATTTATCGGAGGAATTATCTTACTCGTGATTGCAGTATTGTATATGTTTAAAGTGGAAATAACGACAGACCCATTCATGATTAAAGCTCACGCATGGAAAGCAGGATTAGGATGGATCTTAGTAGTGGCCGGAATCTACTTTATAACAGAACAAGTAAAGGATTCAACAATAGAAAAAGAAAAAGAGAAAACGGAAATTAAAGAATAAAGCGAAAGGCATAAGCTATAGCGAAAATAAAAAAGGAAGGAAATTAATCCCTCCTTTTCTTTTTTCTTCCCCTTAACTAATCCTCCTTTGCATAATCAACAAGTCTAAGACCATTAATGTATTTTCCGGAGGTCTTATCAAACACATCTGCCCGTTTAGTTATAAAATACTTATTAAGATCAGTAGCTTTTGGGGTTTTCTTTAGTCCTAGCTCTTCATATATCTTCCCTAGTTTCTCTTTAATTTCAGCAAGAGTATAGGTTTTACCAAGGAAGAAGGTTGCTAAGATCTTTTCTTTAATGTTATCTTTGTTTAAATCAATAGCAATTAAGCTTTTTAATTTACTAAAATTATACCCCTTAGCCCGACATCCTTCAGTACCAAAAGCAGAGTAGTAATAATTAAACATCTTATTAGCTATTCTAGCATTAAGGTATTCTAGAACCTCAGGACTATCTTCTTTCTCTTCTGTTAATTTATCTCTAAACTCGCAATAAAGTTTTAGTTTGTGTTGGAGATCAATGAGTTTAAAGAAATTCTCACAAAATTCGTCTGCCTTAACCATAACTGTATCTTTATACTCTATACTTTTCTCACTTCCACGCTTTTCAGCAACGTCATCTATTGCTCGGGTTACATTAATAGAGTCTTGATAGTCTTTCTGAATAACTTCCCATGCTCTTTCATCTGCCAGCTCAATCAACTTATTATGAACAGGTAGATTAGTGATACATGAAATGGAAACGAAATCTCTAGAATACTGGGATACAATGACATCAGATATAAACTTCTCTCTCAAAACTTCCGTCGCAAGGTCAGAATCTTCATTTCCTTCTGCTATATCCCATAACTCCAAGGCTTTATTCGTTTTCTTAATTTTACTGTTCTTATTATTCAGGAAGTTTTCATATGTCAAAGCTTTACTGCCTCTTGTGATACGATAGAAGATGGAGATGTCATTCTTAAACATATTCTCCTTATTTCTTTGACGACCAGCTATTTGTGGAAGATCGATCGAAATGTCTAATGCTAAAGACTCAATGTTAGGGTCAGCAAATATGTAAGTGGAGGCAGAAGTAGAATACATGTCAACTCCTACGTAAACAGACTTAGTACAGAACATGAACATCGGACAAGGTTGATCTTTTAATGGTACTGTTCCGATCGTAAACTTATATTTCTTTAACTTTTTTCTATTCTTTTCTTGGTCTGAACATATAATTAAAGTATCAGCCGGAGTTAAACCTTTTTTAGTAATAACCCTTAAGATATCTGTGACCGAGTTGACATAAAACACTGCCTCACGCGATTCATACCACTTACCATTAACAAACTTCTTGGGAAAATTACCCTTCCTGTACTGATCAATAATGGAACCAATCTGATTAGTGATAGATGCAATATGCTTTCTCTGTAAAACTAATTTTTCTACATAACCTGTCTGAGACCAATCTAGTTCAAAATATTTCAAACCCTTAAATTCATCCATTTGGTCTGTATACTTCTTCAACATTGGAGTGGCAGATAAATAGATAACATTAGTAACGTCCTGGAGAATCATGACAAAATCTAATTCAACTTGGGCCTTGAAAAATGCATCGAGAAAGATACACTGGAACTCATCAACTACATATACAAAATCATCCTTCTTGAACAGTAAATCTCCATCTGAATCAAAAAGCGACATGATATGTTTTAACGAGTCATAGGTTACCATAATCTTACAAGGTAAGCGTTTAGCCCAACAAGTAAACATGTGACTTTTTAGCTGGCTTCGCATTGAATTAACATCAACCAAACCCTCTTTATCTAACTTATTCTCTAGATATAAAATGTTTGGATCTGATAAATGTTGATCTCGTTTGTTCTCTAGGAGTAATTTTCGTGGAGAACATAGGATGACATTGTCGGAATTAGTTAGGCAGAATTCAGTATAACCACACCCAGTAACTCCTTTATCAACTATACAATGACCAACTTTGGGTAAGTCATAACCAAGCCATTGTCCTATATACTGAGTATTTTCTGGAACAATCTGCCTTACAAATAATGATACTTCTTTAGTATTCATAATTACAAAAATTAAAATTAATAAAATTGATTTTTATGGAGCTTACCACCTCAGTTTTTACGGTTAAGGTGGATACTCCCATTACACTTATCAGGAATATAGTAGTGTTATAACAGAGTTTTGTTTATTTTAATAGTATATTTTTAGAACTTTTAGTGGTTTATCTTAAATAATGTTTGACTCATATAAAAAATACGATTTCGCTAATGAATAACTAGTAAAAAATATCGTGGTACCCACGAAAAAGACTACTAGTAAATTTTTAGCGATAAACCCCAATAAAGTGTTTTTGATTAAATCAATGAAGAAAAAGTGCAAAAATTACTAATAAATGATGATAACTAGATAAAGTCTTCGCGATTCTCGCGAAATAACTCTCTAGTAAAGTCCTATTTATTAAAGGCCTATAGCACTTAAAAATTCATTGATCAAATGTGGGGTTCCATGCCAAACCCAAAAGCTAGTTTCGCCTCACGGCTCACATAACGCTTTTGCCTACCCCACATTACTCGCCTGCGGCGCAACGATGAGATAAGATTCCCAATAGGCCTTTAGGATAGAATTTTTCAGTTTCCGCCGAAGGCGAGAGAAGAGGGTGGTGAAATGAAGGATTTTGAGGAATGAAATGACGAAAAATACGGAATGGAAGGTTGGGCTAGGCCCCCTCTTCTCTATGCTTTAATTTATACTTCACCTAGGCGTAATGGAGGTCGAAGGAACTGAGACCGGAGTGGAGGGTTGGATTGGTAGGTGAAGTAGATGGGATATTTAACTTTAACTTTATTCTACTTCTACTTTATCTTTAGGTTGAGGCTGAGCTTGGCGAGGCCGGGAGTATCCACCTTAGCCGCGTTTTTTTGGTTCATTTTCTCTCAATTTTGCCTATAATTTTCCACTTTTTTAGCCATTTCGTGAGACATTTTCTTTATACAATGAAAAATATCTGGGTTTTCTTAGATATTTTGATATTAACATTTAAACCCTATATGATATTATGATATTTTCATTACGTCGTTTATATTCTACGTCTGATACTCCGTCGGATGTAGCTCAGGGTTCAGGTCAGGGTCAAGGAGGCAAAAGAACTAGGAAGGGAGGAAATAAGAAGGGAAATTCTAATCCCAAGCCTAGATCTAACAACAAGTCTAAACCAAGAACTAAGCCTCAGTCGGGTTATTCTATTTCAGCTCCTAATTGGAATGGAACAACTTCAACAACAGCTGGGGTAGGAGTACAATCAACGCCTAATCCTGGATCTGAATTAGTACCAACCTCTGTTCCTCCCACAACACCTAAGAAACCAGTTAAGCCAAATAAAGTCCTTCGATTTATTAAGAATAACAAGAAGGCAATCGGTTGGACTGCGGCGGGTGTTAGTGCGGCAGCTGGATTAGGTTATGGTATTAAGAAGTTGCATGATAAGAAGAAGGAGGAAGAGCGTTTAGCCAAGAACAGGGAATTGCAGGAGTCGATTGTTAATGGTAAGGTTAAGAAATGAAGTTATCGTGGAGTTTACCAGGATCGAGGAATTTAGAGAGTGAGTTAGAGTTCAATGGTCTCTATGGTTCATCTATTCCATCATCGTTTTGGTCTTTCTTATGTTTAGAGGAGGAATTTTACGGGACATGGAAAGGAACAGGTTTACATTACAATTCATTTTTGCCTTATTCTGATATTTCCGAGTCGATAAAAGATTCCTCTCCATCAGTCTTACAGCTCTTATACAATTCGGGTTCTGGCATTAGGTATGATGTTTCTAGTCAAGTCTTTATTGGTGGTGGGTCAACTTGGTTAGAATTAAAAGATGCGGTCCTAAGTCTACTCGGGCAGGCGTATCGTGAGAAATTAGACCCACGAACTTACATTAAGAAAGAGGATTGGAATAGAAATAAGCGTTATCTTTTGGCATATAAAAATTTCATCCTCAAACAGTTATAGGTTATGCGGTTATCTAGGAAAGTTTTATATTTCATCTCATCAAAGGGGGAATTAGAGAAGTCAATCCTAGTTCCGTCGATTCCTGATAATTTTTTAACAAGGGGAAAATTTTGTGATTGGCAGACTCAGAGAATTAGGTTATATGAAAGTCCTAGTGATGGATTGTCGGCAGGTTGGATTGGAGAAAATCTGACAGGCGGAGAATTCTATGTTTATCGGGCCAAGAATATAAGATCTGAGAGCCTACTAAAGCCAACTGTGTCTGAAGTTCCTTATGCTTTATTAGTTCCAGAATGGTGGTACTTAGGGAATCTTTATCTTGAAAACCTAGGGAAGATAAAAGTCACTGGAGAAGGAGAAAAGAGGTTATATCATTATGGAAAGAGGAGTACTAAGGCATGGATTAGAACGTGGAAGTGGCAAGAAATTTTAAAACCTTGGGAAAAATCAAAGCTTTTACTATCAACGGAGAAGCTTAAATAACTTTACGTTCATATGAATTTAATAAGACAAAAATCCTTCACTATTCAGGAGGGAGGTCCAAAGAAGAAAGCCTCATTTCTTAGAGAACTTGGAGCTAAAACAGCGCTGAGTTCATTAATTGGTTTATTTCCTAGTACACTT
>AUXO017882775.1_pt1 | contig 11879 bp, 10 predicted proteins | sample 768731 | NCBI WGS metagenome assembly AUXO01 (sample SAMN02715735, study PRJNA202380) | gut metagenome | biome: sheep rumen | host: Ovis aries | place: New Zealand: Palmerston North | reverse complement strand
AGTCGTGCTGAATATGGCATCCTTAGAGGCTTGATGAAAGCCATTAAGGATGATCCGGAATTGCAGTTGCAGGTTATTGCGACCAATCAGCATCTGTCCAAACTCCAAGGTGAGACATACAAAGAGATAGAACGAGACGGCTTTACTATTGATTATAAAGTCTATATGGCAGATGATGAGGCACCAGATAATGCAAACACTACAGCCAAAGCTATCAGCAGAGGAGTTAGCGGTTTTGCAGATGCTTTTGACGCATTGAAGCCGGACTTGCTCCTGATATTGGGTGACCGCTATGAGATGCTGGCTGTAGCTTCTACTGCACTCATTTATAAAATACCCATTGCCCACCTTCATGGTGGCGAGATTACTGAAGGTGCCTTTGATGATGCTATCCGTCATGCCATAACTAAGATGAGCCACCTTCATTTCACATCCACTGAGGCTTACCGCAAGAGGGTGATTCAATTGGGTGAACAGCCCGAAAGAGTATTCAATGTTGGAGCTCTTGGTGTGGAGAATGTGATGAAGAATGACTTTATGAGTAAAGAGGAGATAGAACAAAGCTTGAATTTCCAGATAACTGACAAGTGCTTCCTTTGCACCTATCATCCTGTGACGCTCAGCAATATGTCTTCTAAAACTCAGGTGTTGAACTTGTTGGAGGCTCTGAATGACTACAAGGACTATCACATCATATTCACCTATTCAAATTCAGACACCAATTCGCAGATTATCATCAAGCGCATACAGGTGTATGTGGATAGGAACGAGGGTAGATGTATGTTTGTACCATCGTTGGGACAAAGACGATATTTCTCTGCTCTGAAGTATATGACTGCTGTAATAGGTAATAGTTCCAGTGGTATCATTGAAGCCCCCAGTTTTGGCATACCCACACTTGATATTGGTGACCGCCAGAAAGGCCGCATTGCTGCAGATAGTGTGATCCATTGTGGTTATTCTACAGAAGAGATAAAGGAAGGCTTGAATAAGGTTGTTGCTTATGGCAATAAGGCAATAGATAATCCTTATTATAAAGAAGGTACTTGTGATGCCATCTTGAAGGTTATCAAGACCTATACTTTAGAAAATTTGGTTCAGAAACATTTCTATAATATTATTTTTTAGTTTTATGTACAAAGGCAAAAGAATTTTGGCTATTATTCCTGCCCGCGGTGGCAGTAAAGGTCTTCCTGGAAAAAACATACGCGAGTTGTGCGGCAAACCGCTCATCGCGTGGTCTATTGAACATGCCCAGAAGAGCAAGTATGTAGATGAGATTTTCATCTCAACAGATAGTCAGGAAATAGCAGATGTTGCTGAGAAATATGGCGCTCCGTGCCCTGAACTCCGTCCTGCTGAACTGGCCCGTGATACTGCTCCTTCTTCAGAGTTTATTGTTTACACTTTAAATAAGATGAAGAATGAAAACAATCCGTTTGATTACTTCATCTTGTTGGAGCCTACCTCACCCCTGCGTGATGTGGAAGATGTGGATAAGTCTATTGAAATGTTGATTGACAGCCCCGAAAGCGAAAGCTGTGTAGGCGTTGCTATGTCTGGAACAGTACACCCTGCATTTATGGTTGTTAAGGGAGAAAACGGATATTTGGAGGCTCTTATGCCTGACAAATCTACATTGAGAAGGCAAGATCTTCCTGATGTGTATTTCTTTGAGGGTAGTGTATATGTGAGTAGCGTTGATGCATATCTCAAGAAGCGCACCTTCTATCATGACAAGACTCTCCCGTATGTAGTTCCTGAATGGAAGAGTCACGAGGTGGATGATTTTGTGGATTTTACAATCATTGAAGCAATTATGAAACTAAAATTAGATGGTTATTTTAATAAATAAGAATCATGGAAAAAATTAAGTTAACAAAAGAAGGTAAAGGTCAACTCCTTTACAAAAAAGCTAAGTCTATTATTCCTGGTGGTGGTCAGCTTCTTTCAAAGCGACCCGAAAAGTTCTTGCCAGAGTTGTGGCCTGCTTATTACTCTAAGGCAAAAGGCTGTGAGGTCTGGGATCTTGACGGTAATAAGTATATTGACATGAGTTTCATGGGCATTGGTGCTTGTACTTTAGGCTATGCAGATGACGATGTCGATAAGGCAGTTAAAGAAGCCATTGATAATGGTAGTATGACCACATTGATGGTTCCTGAGGAGGTTGAACTTGCGGAACTTCTACTCGAACAACACCCTTGGGCTGAGCAGGTGCGCTATGCAAAAGGCGGTGGTGATGCTATGGCTGTTGCTGTACGTATAGCCCGTGCTGCTACTAAGAAGGATAAAGTATTGTTCTGTGGTTATCATGGATGGCACGATTGGTATCTTTCTGCTAATCTGGCTGATGATTCAGCACTTGACGGCCAGCTCCTTCCTGGTTTGAGCCCTGTTGGTGTAGCCCGTGAACTTCAGGATACGTCTTATCCTTTCTGGTATAATAAAATTGAGCAATTCAAGAAACTCATCCGCGAACATGAAGACAATCTGGCTGGTGTTGTACTTGAGGCAGCCCGTAATATGACACCTGAAGCAGATTTCTTTGCTACAATTGAGGAGGAATGTCATCGTTTGAACATTCCTTTGATTATTGATGAGGTGACAAGTGGTTTCCGAATGTATTGTGGAGGTGCTTGTGAGTATTTTGGTATCCATCCAGACATGGCGGTATTTGCTAAAGGTATGGCAAATGGTTATCCTGTAGCTGCGATTATTGGTAAGAAGAAGTTTATGGATGCAGCCCAGGATAGTTTTATTAGCAGTACTTTCTGGACGGAACGTGTAGGTTTTGCAGCAGCAATTGCTACCATTAAGAAATATAAAGCAAATAAGGTAAATGAGCATATGAATCGCTTGGGAAAGAGAGTTCAGGAAGGTTGGACTGAATTGGCGAAGAAACATGGGTTGGCAATTCATCTTTCAGGTATTTATCCATTAGGTCATATCTGCTTTGAAGCAGCACCTCTTGAATTAAAGACTCTCTTTGTACAAGAAATGTTGAGAAGAGGATTCTTGACATCGGACGCATACTATGCATCATTTGCACATAAAGACGAGCATATTGACGCTTACCTTGCTGCTTGTGATGAAGTATTTGCCATTATGGCCAAAGCCGTAAAGGAGAATAACATTCTCGACCTTCTTAAAGGACCTGTTTGCCAGGGTGGTTTTGCACGTCTTGCATAATAATATAATAACAGTCTGATGATGGCTTTAATTGTCATCATCAGACATTATATTTGAAACCTATGCTTAGTAATAAAGTAGTTATAGTTATTGGTGGTGGTGGTCTTATAGGTAGAGAGATAGTTAAAGATGCCGTTAAGAAACACGCTATAGTGATCAATTGCGACATCGCATTTGACACTGATTGGGAAAAGGGAACCTATCATTTGGATGTTACTTCAACAGAAGCAATTGACAAGCTCATTGCCGATGTGGTAGAGAAATATGGCCGTATTGATGGACTTGTCAATAGTGGTTATCCTCGTACCAAGGACTGGGGTGCATTCTTTGAGGATATTCCCATTGAATCTTGGCGTAAGAATGTGGAGTGGCAGTTGAACAGCTGCTTCTATCTTTGCCAGAAGACATTAGATGTGATGAAGAATCAGAAGTCTGGCTCTATAGTGAACTTTGGTTCTATCTATGGTGTCGTGGGTAATGACTTCACTATCTATGAGGGCTATGGTGGAACCTCACCTGCGGCTTATCCTGCCATCAAGGGTGGTATTATTAACTTCTCACGTTATCTCGCTTCATACTTCGGTAAGTATGGCATTCGTGTGAATGTAGTTTCTCCTGGCGGAATTATTGATAAGCAACATCCTTCTTTCATTGAACGTTACAGTGAGAAATCACCGTTAAAGCGCCTTGGGAAACCAAAGGAAGTAGCACCTGCTGTTAGTTTCTTGTTATCAGACGAAGCTTCTTTTATCACTGGACATAACCTTATGGTTGATGGCGGTTGGACAGCAATATAGAGATTTATGTGATTATTTATAAAGAACCTTATAATAAACAATAATGAAGATTCTAACAATCATCCCCGCACGAGGAAACAGTAAGGGGATTATTCATAAAAATATCAAGTTATTAGGAGGTAAGCCGTTATTACACTATACAATTGAAACGGCCCGCCAAATAACCAGTGATAAAGATATTTGTGTTTCTACAGACTCCCCAGAGATAATAAAGTGCGCAGAGGATTGCGGTCTGGAAGTTCCCTTTCTTCGACCAGCTGAATTGGCAACTGATACAGCAGGTACTTATGAGGTTCTTCTTCATGCCCTTAATTTTTATGAAGAAAAAGGGGAAAAATATGACGTGGTTCTTCTTTTGCAGAACACATCTCCTTTCCGTCGAGTAGAACAGGTTAAAGAAGCGTTGTCTTTGTATAACCCTGAAGTAGATATGGTTGTTTCAGTAAAAGAATGTGCAGCGAATCCATATTATTGCGTTTTTGAAGAGAACGAAAATGGTTTTCTACATGTATGTAAAGGAGCTGGAAATATTTTCCGACGCCAAGATGCCCCCAAGGTATATGAATACAATGGTGCTATCTATATTATGAACGCTGAAACACTTAAAACTACCCATATGCATAAGATGCAGAAACGCGTTAAATATGTCATGGATAGTTTCTCTTCTTTAGAAATTGATACGATGTGGGACTGGAAAATGGCTGAATTTCTCATGAATCAAAAGGTGAAAGGAGAATTAAAAATATGAGTGAAAAGTACGCAATAAATGAAAATGCAAGTATCAGAGATGCCCTCATTGCTTTAGATGGAGCATCTCATGATTGGCAGACTTTGTTCGTCCTTGATGGCGACGAAAAGATGGTCGGAACGCTCACAGATGGAGATATTAGGCGCGGTCTTATCAATGGAGCGACTTTAGATGATAGTATCAGCTGTATAATGCATCGCGACTTTAAATTCATTAAGGAAGGCAATAATGATCCACGCCAGTTGACAGCATTGCGTGAGCAGCAAATATTCTTTGTCCCCGTTCTTGACGTGAATGGTCATATTGTTAGAGTTTGTGATCTTGTAAAATACCGCAGTATTTTGCCTATTGACGCAGTGCTTATGGCTGGTGGAAAAGGAGAACGTTTGCGCCCTCTTACAGAAAAAACTCCAAAACCGTTGCTACCTGTAGGCGGCAAGGCAATTATTGATCATAATATCGATAGGCTCATTTCTTATGGCGTTAGTCATATTAATGTTACAGTAAATTATCTTGGCGAACAGTTAGAGTCCCATTTCGCTACACCGCGAGGGGGTATTGTGGTACAGACGATCCGTGAACCGAAATTTTTGGGCACAATTGGCTCTATCAGGTTCGTGAAAGATTTCTACAATGATACAGTATTGGTCATGAATAGTGACCTTTTTACAAATATAGATTACGAGGATTTCTTCTTACATTTCCAGCATCACGATGCAGAAATGTCAGTAGCTGCAATCCCATATGATGTCTCTATACCGTATGGAATCTTGGACTTGGAAGGACGTAACATCAAAGGTTTATTGGAAAAACCAAAATATAATTATTATGCCAATGCTGGCATTTATCTAATTAAAAGAAGGGCGTTAGAAGAAATACCTAATGACACCTTTTTTAATGCTACCGATTTAATAGAAAAGCTTATAAGCGAAAATAAAAATGTTATTCGTTATCCTTTAAATGGAACATGGATTGACATAGGTAATCCACAGGAGTATCAGAAAGCAAATGATTTAGTAAAGCACTTATTGTAATGCTGCACATGATTAAAAAGTAAATGAGACACATTATATCGCGGAAATTAATCAAAAAAAGAAGAGGCTTGCGTTTATTGTCTTTAACTTAAACTTAGGTGTACATAGATCTCGATAACAGTAATTATGTTATTGAAATAACGCATATAATTAAGAAAAGATCATTTTTAAAATAGTAATAATATGAGAGTGTTAATTTTTAGAGGCACTAATGATATTGATGGTATAGACTACGCCATTGAGTATAAACAACGCGGAGATGACGTAACTGTCATACAGTGTGATGAGAGTATGGGAATGTGTCCATGGAATCCCTTTTCATCCCAAAGGTGTTGTAAATATTGCTATAAAGTCAGTAAAAAAGCTTTTGATAAATATTGCTCAACCAATTACGAGTATATTAAGCTTTCAACACTTGTATCGGATGAAGACCGTAAAAAGAGTGAAGAATTTCCGATGGACTTCAACTCAATTGCGGAATTAAAAGATATTTATTATGACAATTTTGAAATAGGATATGGAGCTTTTTCTTCATACGCGACAGCAAGTAGGAATGTGATGCCAAATATTTCGGATGACTTTAAGAAATATATTAAGTATACTATGAAAATGGAGATTAGGGTATACGAGGCTCTTAAACGTTTTGTTAAGGAAAGGAACTATGAACTCATGATATTTCATAATGGGCGTTTTGCTTTGTATCGACCATTTCTTGGTTTAGCAAGGAACCTTCATATTAATTATATTGCAACGGAGCATTTTGATGCTAAGAATATAACGTATAAGAATGACTTTGTAAATAGTGTGCCACATTCTGTAGAAGCTAATATGGAGAAGGCTAGAAAACTATGGGACGTTACAAAACCCAGTGAGAGGGAAGAGCGTGGTAGAGATTTTTATGAATGTAGGAAGCATGGAAGGTTAGCCGGAGATAGAAGAGTTTATACAGCGAATCAACAAAAAGATAAACTGCCTGAAGAATGGGATGAAAATGTAGAAAACATTGTAATATATAATAGTAGCGAAGATGAACAATGTGCTATTGATAAGAAAATCGATAGTCAAAACTTATTTGAGAACCAGTATGTTGCTTTGACGAAATTATTTGAGCATTATAAGAATGACAAGACAAAACACTTTTATTTACGAATACATCCGAATTTAAAAGGTGTGCCCTACAAATCTCATACAGCACTTTATGATTTGAAGTACGATAATGTGTCTATCTTTTCTCCAGATTCTCCTGTAAGTTCCTATGCCCTTTTAGATCATTGTGATAAAGTGATAGTTTTTAATTCAACTATGGGGCTCGAAGGTGCGTATTGGGGTAAACCAGTTATAGCACTTGTAAGAGACTATGCTTCAGAATTTAATGTGGCGTATTTCCCGGAGACTGAGGATAAGTTTTGGGAACTAGTTGATAATAAAGACTTAAAGTGCATCAACAACGAAGGAACACTGATTATGGGTAATTATTTTTTGAGAGAGGAACCGCCATACAGACATATCAATATAAAAGTATATGATAGTTTTTGGGGCCACGAATTTCACACACAGAGTATTACAAAGTTGTTTGGTTCATATGCATTGAATAGGGCGATATTTGGACTTATTATGCGAGGGATACTTGGTCGTGACCGAAAGTTTAAGTTTCTTCCAGAAACAACTGGTCATTTCTCAGAAGAATAAAACAGTGAGTTCAAAGACCTCAGTATTTAAATTATAATCTTCATTTGTAATCAATGGCTTCGCTCATCAAAAAGGCTAAAGACTGGGACAGCGTCATGGGATTATTAATACCCGCTCTTGTTATGATATTTGTTCAAATACATAGCATTCCGGTTCTTATGGTTTCTTTTATTTTATCTCTATTCTACTTAAGAAGACCGTTAGTCCTATACCCGACAATGTTCATTACATCATTGAATACAAAACTCTTCGAGATAACACCAGGCATAAGTTTTGGATTGGTTTTTATGGTGTTGTTAATAGTATCATTGGCGTTAAATTTTAAGTCTACAGATGTAAGACTGAGGAAAAGATATATAGGTTGGATATTATTTTTATCCTTACTTAATCTATTCACAAGTGTATTTTCTATAACTGGGAGCTTTGATACTTTTTTTAAAATGCTTCAAAGCTTGTTGCTATTTTATCTTTTGAGTGTTCAAAATAAATTGGACATTAGAAATCTGATTTCTTACTTGGCAGGCACGGTGGCTATTTGCATGTTTATTATGTTGTGGTCTTTCTTTTCTGGGAAAATGATTATTAATGAATTGGGAAGATTTACAACAGAAGGTGTTAATGAAAACGGGCTTGCTATGGTCTATAGCCAATGTTCAATAGTTCTAATCTTCGCTTTCTTCTATATAAACAGTAGCATACAAAAGGTAATATATATAGTATCTTTTTTTATTGCTCTATTCCTATTGATGTTGTCTGGATCAAGATCAGCAATGTTTGGGAGCCTTGCTGGTTCATTCTTAATAATAGTATTGTTTTATTTGGCATTTAAGAAAACTTATTCCATTATTGGCCCATTTCTTTTAATCTGTTTGCTTTCATATGTGGTTGGAACATATGTGATGGATTCGGATTTGAAAGTTATTGAAAGGTTTTCTGTTGAGAATATTGTAGAAGGCCGCGGAACTGATCGGTTAGACAGGAAAGATTATTTATTGAAGAACGTATTTCCAAATAGTCCATTATTTGGAATAGGGATAGGTTCGGAAAACGAGTATGCAGTAACACCCGATGGCCCATGCCACAATATAATAATTGATCCTTTGGTTCAGATTGGATTATTCGGGGTAACAATATATTGGCTATTTATTATTCAAGTTCTTGGGAAAACCCGTAAGTTTGTTCTAAAATACAGTGAGATTATTTTGCCTCTATCGTTATTCTTTACCTGTTTGGTAAATGGAATTGGTGAAATCATTTTTTGGGAAAAATTCTTTTGGAATTCCATCTCAATGTGTGTGCTGTTTTCTAATTTTTATGCTTCAAAACGTCTGACAACTGGGCAATGAATATATTGATGATAACTCCATATGTTACAATAAACTCAAGGCCAGAGCTTTCTAAAAATAGAACTGGATTCGGTTATATGGTTTCTGATATTGCCAGTTCGGTTGGTAAAGTTGCAAAGGTGCAGGTGCTGTGTTCGGATTCTATTGGGGCTGGTTTTGAGGATGAAGGTGTAGAATATCTTAAGAGATCATTTCCGCTATTTATAAAATATATAGGACAAACTTTGTCCTTTGGTGTAGTCTTAACATTGTTGAAAGCTTATAAGTTACAAAAAGGAACCATATTAAGGCTATTTTACTATTGGATAATGACGGGATATTTGTCTTATCTTATCAATAAAGGAAAGTATAATATTGTTCATATACATGGATGTGGCTTTTCTACAGATTTATGGATTCGTGTTTGTGAAAAGTATAATCAAAAATATCTGGTTACACTCCATGGCCTAAATTCTTTTTCTGATACAGTTAAGTTAGAGCCCGCAGGGAAACTGTACGAACGTGATTTTCTGAATAGAGTAGTAAGTGGTGAAATACCTATCACTGTTATTAGTACAGGGATGAAGAGGCTTATAGAGAAGACCTATAATGTTAAAGATTGTTCTTGCATTACAGTTGTATGTAACTCCTTCTCCTTCAGGGATTGTAATGGAGGAAAGAGTATAGATATCAGAGCTATGTATAATATCCCTATTGATGCTAAGATTATTCTTTATGTTGGAAATATAAGTGAGAACAAGAATCAGCGACAAATGGTAGAGGCTTTTGGTCTTTTGCCAAAAGAGCAGCAAGAGTCTACGTATGTGCTATTTTGTGGAAGGCCTGATAAGACCATTAGATTAGATTGGTTAATAGAAAATCAAAATTATAAAGAACATCTAATTATATGTGGCGCTATAGATAAGGATGAAATGTCAGCATATTATAATAAATCTGACGCAACAGCTCTCTTAAGTTATGTTGAGGGTTTTGGCTTAAGCTTAATAGAAGGGATGCATTTTGGATTGCCATGTATGATGTTTTGTGATATGGACGCATTTGATGATATTTTTAATGAATGTTCTACTATTGGAATACACGATAGAAATGTCGATAGTGTAACAGAAGCACTGGAAGTTTTGATTACAAAACAATGGGATAAGAAAGTTATTAAATCCTACTCTAATAAATTTGAGGCTTCTGAGATGGCAAATAATTATTTAAATGTATATAAGGAATTGTTAAGATTATGAAGACAGCATTATTAAAAATAGCAATGATCCTCGTTTCATTATATCGGAGGATTCGAGCAATGATATCTACAGCGTATTTAAAGTGGAGAACGAATAAATGTGGCCAACATCCTGGTGCTGCCAGATTTCCTCATATAGGAGGAAATGTGCAAATTGAAATAGGTGATTGGTGTAGTTTTAATGGAATCACTTTTACTGGCTGGGGGGGGGTAAAAATTGGCAATTACTTTCATTCTGGAACAGGTGTGAAAATTATGTTAGGCAGCCATGATTACGACCATGGTGATAAAATACCTTATGGGAATTCTTTCCAACGTAAGAATGTCATAATTGATGATTTTGTTTGGATTGGATCCGATGTGACAATAAGTGGAAATGTACATATCGAAGAAGGCGCGATAGTGGCTATAGGATCTGTGGTTGTAAAGGATGTACCACGTTGTGCTATTGTAGGCGGTAATCCAGCCAAAATAATTAAATATAGAGATATAGAGCATTTCGAAGCATTGAAGTCAAAAGGGATGTTCTGATAGTTTTAGTATGAAGTTTGATATTTTTAAGGTAACTTCTTTTTTGGGGAAAGGAAACAAAACATGGTATGATTATCATGTCGATACTCAATATGCCTTTATGGATTGCCTTAGTCCCCCAAAGGATGATATAGAGAGAAGTTATAATCAGTTTCTTTGCCAGGATTTTTTTGTTCCCTTTTGGAAAAAGATTCTTTGGGAATTCGTCGCTTTATGTGCCATACCTGTTGTAATGTTTTTTTTCTGGACAAAGGGGCGCAGATCTCATTTTGACCATAAAGTTGATGCAATTGGTGAAAAAAAAGGAATGGATGAGATAATACCAAAGGTGTTATCTAATAAATATCGAATTGACAGGGAAGGATGGAATGTAGATTTCTCATTAACAACAGATGATATAATGTTTATTCTATTCAAAGTTTGGAGTTGGAGAAGACCTTATTTTGTTCTTAAAGCTATTATGAAGATTGCTAATTATAGTGCAAGTATCGTCAGGTTTCGGCCCAATGCATTTATTGTACATAGTGAGATTAGTTTTTGTTCATCACTTCTAACATCTTATTGTAATCACCTAGGCATTAAGCATATTAATGTAATGCATGGAGAGAAACTTAAATTCATAAGGGATTCTTATTTTAGATTTAACGAATGCTATGTATGGGACCAGTATTATGTGGATCTGTTTGTTAGACAATACGCAGAGCCTAGCCAATTCGTTATAGCTATACCTCCTAGTATGCAAATCAATACAATAAGACATGAAGCAAATAAATATGCGGATTATAAATACTATTTAGCCATATATACAGAAGAACAAGTGCAATCTGTTGTCGATGCAATGCATACACTAAAAAAAACAGGAAAAACTGTGAAATTTAGAATTCATCCTCGTTATTCAAATTTATCATTATTGAGGAAGTATGTTAACAACGAAGAGATAGAATATCCTTCTGAAGTCGGGATAATTGATTCTTTGGCAAATTGTAGCTGTGCAGTTGGATCATATACTACAGTGTTACTTCAAGCTTATTTCTCAGGGATAAATGTGGTCCTTGACGATGTGGCCTTTAAGGAAACATACGAACAGCTTAAAGAGTATGGGTATATCCTAATGAACAAAAAACAAGAACGTCTTTCATCTCTTATTAGGAATATCTAATTAAGAGGAATATTAATGATATTAGAGTAATTAACTATGACATTAAAATTAATGTATATCACCAACAAGCCAGAAGTCGCAAACATAGCAGAAACTTCTGGTGTTGACTGGATTTTCCTTGATATGGAATTCATAGGCAAGGATGCCAGACA
>AUXO014807909.1_pt1 | contig 11880 bp, 7 predicted proteins | sample 768731 | NCBI WGS metagenome assembly AUXO01 (sample SAMN02715735, study PRJNA202380) | gut metagenome | biome: sheep rumen | host: Ovis aries | place: New Zealand: Palmerston North | reverse complement strand
TTTCTCTCTCTTCATTTGATAATTTCTTTTGAGCCACCGTTTCGGTTTCTCTATAAAGAATATCATTCCTTACAGGTATCCCTGTTTCATAAGAAAGAGAAAGCGCAATAAGTTCAGCCTGATTATATCCCCTTTTCCTTATCCTGTTCTTATGAAGCGGAACCGGGATCAGGGCTTCTATCTTCATTTGTTTAAATTCATTTCCAAAAAGTCTATTGATCTCTCTTCCATAAAATGAAGCATATTGCGGCCTGTCATGATATTTCATCCTAAGCACAGAATCAGATACAGGGGATATGTAATCAAAGCACGGATAGCCCTTGATATATCCTCTGTCTTTTCTGGAACAGTCCAGACAATATTCCTTTGTTTCATCTTCTATTCTCTTACCGCACTTCATGCATCTGGGTTCTTCTATAGGTTTTATATAATGTCTGCATTTATCACAGACAGTCATTCTCCCCATAGGGACCACTTCATCGCATATCACACATCTTGGAGGAAATAAAAGATCTTTTATAATTTTATATTTCATCAATTTCCTTTATTCTTTTTGCAAATGTAGTAAATCTTCTTTGTTCGCTGATATTATCTATCATTCTGTTAACAAGATTTATATTTCCAACTATAACTACCATCTGCTTTGCTCTTGTAACTGCAGTATAAAGAAGATTCCTGTTAAATAATTTTTCCGGTCCTGCAAGAAGTGGGATTATAACTGCCGGATATTCACTTCCCTGAGATTTATGAATTGTTATGGCAAAGGCATGTTCTACCTCATCTAGCATATTGTAAGTATAAACCGCTTCTCTTCCATCATCGAAATGAATAAGCACTTCCTCATTGAAATCATCTATACTTAAAATATAGCCCATATCGCCGTTGAATACGCCAACCCCCTCCTCCATGACATAATTATTATCCTCACATGGTGGAATCCGCCATTCAATCTTATAATTATTCTTTATCTGCATGACCTTATCCCCTTCACGGAAGATAACATCACCTTTATCTTTCTCATTTACCCCTTTTTTCTTTGGGTTTAAAGCATTCTGCAGTCTCTTATTAAGAGATTCTACTCCCAGCTCATATCTTCTCATAGGTGTGAGGACCTGGATTTCCTTAGCCGGAATCTTAAGATATTTAGGCAGATTGTCTATCAAAAGATCGTTTACCTCTTTTAAGATCTCAGCTGAATTCTTTCTTGGAATAAAAAAGAAATCCTTACTTTTATTACTAATCGTAAGATGCATTCCATTTTTGATCATATGAGCGTTACTTACTATAGAACTTTCCTTAGACTGTCTAAAGATCGAAGTAAGTGTAGTAACCGGAAAACATCCGCTTGAGATGATATCATGAAGCACATTTCCAGCTCCTACAGATGGAAGCTGATCGATATCACCTACAAGGATTAATCTTGTACCATATGTTATGGCTTTAAGCAACGCAAGAAAAAGAGTCGCATCCAGCATTGATGCTTCATCTATTATTATCACATCTGCATCCAGCGGATTATCTTCATTCCTGTTAAATGTAAGACGCTTTCCTGCTGCATCATCTGTTGGTTCTCCGGAGAATTCCAGAAGTCTGTGAATAGTCTCTGCCTTTTTACCTGTAGATTCTGTCATTCTCTTTGCAGCGCGTCCTGTAGGTGCAGCAAGAAGAACCTCCATTGCATTATTATTAAAATATTTGATAATGGCATTTATTATGGTAGTCTTACCTGTTCCCGGACCACCGGTAATAACAGCAACTCCCGAACTAATAGCTTCTCTTACGGCACATTTCTGAATCTCGTCAAGAGAAAAGCCGCAGTCCGTCTCAACCTCTGTAATAACGCTGTTTATCTCTTCTTCAGGTATCTCAAAACGAAGCTTAAGATCTATAAGCTTTCTTGCAGATGCAATCTCAGTATTATAATTCCAAAAACTGTAAACTATAGTATATTCCTGTCCATTTTCTTCTTCTGTTTTAAGTACTATCTTTTTATTCATAGACATATCTATAAGAAGATCATGGAACTTTTCCAAAAACATCTGTTCTTCCTCTGAACTTCCAATAAGAGAGTATACCTCACTGGCCAGAACCCTCTCAGGAAGATACATATGCCCCTCCTGCATGGAATTATTCAGAACATAAAGAATCGCAGAATGGATACGGAAGCTCGAATCTTCTGCAATACCTGCAGCCATAGCAATTTCATCTGCTTTTTTAAATCCGACTCCCGCCACATCCTCAGCTAATCTGTACGGATTATCTCTTATTACGTTATATACTTCCTTACCATATTCTTCATAAATCTTAATGGCAAGTTTTGCATTTATCCCATATTTGGATAAGAAGATTATGACTTCCTGAAATTCATGACTTTCGCTGTAAGATACAGCAATCTTATTAGCTTTATCAAGTGATATGCCCTTAACTTCAGCTAATCTTTCAGGTTCTTCTTCTATGATACGAAGTGTATCCAGTTTGAATTTCTTAACTATTCTCTTGGCAAGGACTTCGCCAATACCTTTGATTATACCAGATCCTAAGTACTTCTCGATACCTTTGGTATCTTCCGGCATACTGATATTATAAGACGTAAACTTAAACTGTATATCATACTGCGGATGATGAACGTATTCACCTTCCGCCTGTATATACATTCCCTCGGCAACATTTCCAAGGGTTCCAACGAATATCTCTTCTCCATCTGTTGTTTCCACGGAGAAGACTGCATATCCGTTATCCTCATTTTTATATATGATTTTCTCGATGTATCCTTCTCTTGTCATATTTCTATATGTCTATTTTTCCTCATCAAGTATATCCATATATTTTCCAGTACCAGTTGCAACTGCAGACATAGGATCCTCAGCTGTCATAGTAGTGATACCTGTCTTTTCTTCTATCATCTGTTCAAGACCATGAAGAAGTGCACCACCACCTGTAAGTACAATACCTCTGTCTGCAATATCTGCAGCAAGCTCTGGAGGTGTTTTCTCAAGTACTGAATGTACAGCATCAACAATAGCTGCACACGGCTCTCTTAAAGCCTCTTCTGTTTCATCTGAAGTAATGGTGATAGTCTTAGGAAGACCAGTTACCATATTTCTACCACGGATCTCCATGGCAATGTTTTCAGGTCTCTTATAACATGTACCAATATTTATCTTAACCTCTTCCGCTGTAACATCACCGATAAGAAGGTTGTGTCTCTTTCTCACATATCTTACGATGGCTTCATCAAAATTCTCACCTGCTGTTTTGATAGATGAGCTTACAACAGCTCCACCCATTGAGATAACAGCAATATCAGTAGTTCCACCACCAATATCAACAAGCATGTTTCCAACAGGACGAGAGATATCAATTCCCGCACCGATTGCTGCTGCTATCGGGCACTCAAGAAGTGTAACAAATCTTGCTCCTGCACGATAAGCCGCTTCTTCTACTGCACGCCTTTCAACTTCTGTAACTCCTGAAGGCACTGATATACAAATTCTTGGTCTTCTTCCAAAGAAATTTCTACCGATAGCCTTACGTATAAAATATCTAAGCATCTGCTCAGCTGTTGAATTATCCGTAATAACACCATGCTTAAGTGGTCTTATAGGAACAATGTTACCTGGAGTTCTACCCAGCATAAGTCTTGCTTCTTCACCAATTTCTACAATCTTATCAAGTTCTTTATCATATGCGATTACGGAAGGCTCTTTTAAAACTACTCCCTTACCTCTTACATAAATCAGAGTACTTGAAGTACCAAGATCTATTCCTATATCTGCATTTGACATTACTTTAGTTCCTCCTATCTAGTCCTGCGCCAGTCTTAGTATGAATACTGATCCTGTCTCCCCATCCTGAAAATGGACCGGAAGCATAGATACATCAAATATTGCTCCAAATTCCTCTATATATTTGCGCCAGTTGACACGTTTGGTGGATGAGCCTATTTCATAGCCCTTAATCTCTTCCTTGGTATCTGGCACTATATTCCAGGAATTCTCGCCTGTCATATCTCTTTCTGCCAATTTATTTAGCGCTTTATTGGCAAATATTATCTTTCCTGTTTCATTATCTCTTATAAAGATAGCTGCTGAAAACTGATCAAGAATGTCAAATAAGTCCTCATCTCTATTAAATAAGCCCTTGGATCTCACTTCTTTACTTAAGACAAAGGAAATGAGATGCGCAAACTGCTCTGTAAAAATCAGTTCTTCTTCTGTCCATTCTCTTTCTTTTCTGTTTTCTATAATAACCAGTCGACCATAATAAAGTTTTTCTGCAACAACAGGCCTTATTACAACAGCTCTGGCCCTTCCTGCAAAAATACCAATTCTTATGCGATTAGTCATAGACTTGTGGTCAACAATAAAGCCTTCTTTATTGATCTTTTTCCTCATATCCTCGGAAAAATGATCCTGTTTCCAATCGAAGCTTGCTACTGTAGCAGGAGATTTTCCCTCTCTGCTCCAATAATCATCTATTGAATAAATCTCTGAATATTTTGAAGATTCCTTAAACAGGATTACATGATCAACATCTAGTAATTCTCCTGCTTTTTTAAGGTATTTCTCCAGATTAAACTTGCGTTCTTTTACTATATCTCTAAGCATTCCAGATAAAATCTTACTCTGCTCTTTTTCAAATTTAATTAAAGCCTTATACTTATTATCATCAGGCTTCTTATGTGTGGATGTATAGAATTTATAAACATATTCTGAAATGATCTCAGTCATCTTTCTATGATGTTTAATGATTTTTCTAAGTCTATCCACCTGAATCTTATCATGAGCAAAAAGGATCCAATTTGCCACATGTCTGCCACCTATCACTATAGGCGCCGCCGACAGGCCACTTTCCGGACTGACTCTTTCTATATCCATATATACCGGCTCATCACTTGATAAAAGACTATCACTAAGTCTTTCAAACATCTCAAAATACTCCGGTCTGTCAAGCATATCATAGAAATCGCCAAGATATGCTTCAGGTCCAACCGGTTCAGAAATCTTTCTTCCGGAAAGATCCACAACAACAGAATAAACTCCAAAGTTTTCTGCAATATGGTTCAGTACTTCCAGCATCTTATTGTTTCTAAATGCTTCAGCTATCTCCTGTGAATCCGGTATTCTATCTTCCTTTTCCTTAACAACTTCCTTCTCTTTTTCAACAGTATCACGAAGTATGTATTCCATCCTAAAAGTATCTTTAGAAAGATCACAGTAATCTGATACAATATCAACCTTCCTCACAGTGCCATTGTCACCACAGATTTTTAATTCATAGGAAAATCCCATGTGTTTATCTGTAGCCATTTTCAGTGCCTCTGCAAACATTTCCCTATCATCTGGATGAATATAATCCTTAGGAAGTTTGAATCCATCTTTAATAGCCTTTAAATTCATTCCAAGTAGTTCTACATTATCAGTTATGTATTCTAATTTAGAGTGGCTTAAAGTCTCATCCCTAAGATAATCAACGACTATGATATAGCATCTTTCCTTCTCAAGAGCCTTGAGAAGGAATTTAGTTTCATCCTTCATATGACACCCCCCTATTAAGTTAACCCTCGTTAGAAAAGAACAGGGACTAAAAAAAGTTTCCGCTTACAATAGTCCCTGTTAATACATTACAAATAAACGTTTTTTTACTGCTTAGATGAAGCAACATCTCCAAATGCATCATCTGTAAGCTTCTTTGTCTCCTGACATGCTGTTGATACCTTATCAACTGATGCCATAAGCTGTGCAACAAATTCGCTGATCGATTCGCATTCTCTCTTTACCTGACTTCTTGTCATGTAAACTTCTTCGCGAGTCTTAGCTTTCAGCTGTTCGCACTCAGTCTCTGTATCCTGTTTTAATTTTGCAGCAGCAGCTTCTGTTGCAGCCTTAAGCTGATTGCAGCTTGCTGTTGTCTGTTCTTTTAACTGATTCATCTCAGCTACTGTTGTATTCTTTAAATTCTCGCAGTCAGCATAAGTTGTTTCTCTCTTTTCCTGACAAGAACTCTTTGTCTGTGTTGTAAGTCTGTCACATTCAGCCTTTGTTGTAGTCTTGAGATTTTCACAATGTGATGTTGTCTCATTCATCATCTGATTACACTGTGCTGTTGTATCATCCATCATCTGCTTACACTGTGCTGTTGTGTCATCCATCATCTGCTTACACTGTGTAGCTGTCTCATTCATCTTTGAATCACACTCTTCCTGAGTCTCTCTTGCAAGCTTATCAGCCTGTTCTCTTGCTCCAAGGAGTGTACGTGAAATTGACTCGTATCTTGCAGCACTTTCTTTATCTCTGGTCTCATATTCAGCAAGCTGTGCTTTCATTCTGTCAATCTCTGCCTGAAGATCATTATTAACCTGTTTTAAATTATCAACTGTAGCCTTAGACTCATTCATGTTTACTTCGCGCATCTTACGAAGACTATCTACTGTCTCACTAAGCTTTGCAGTAGTATTCTTGAGTTCTGTAATCTGAGACTCGTAATCATCCTTCATTTCAGCTATATAAGCTTCTGTCCCCTTCTTATCATATCCACCGAATGAAACTGACTTGATATTTAACTCCATTTTGGTCCCCTTTCAAAATTTCGAAATGCACATTTTTTCTTTTCCTCTTTTCGAGGACATTCAAGCTAAATTATAACACAGCACTCGGCATAATGCCATTTTTTTTAGTAAGAATAAACAATCTCAGCACGTTTTCTCCAAAAAAAGGAAAAGCCCCGAAGGGCTTTTCCCATACTTTTTATTCAACTGTAACTGATTTTGCAAGATTTCTTGGTTTATCAACATCAAGTCCCTTTGCATCAGATACGAAATAAGCTATAAGCTGAAGTACTGCAGCTGTAGCAAATACACTAAATGTTGAATCTGCATCAGGTATCTTTATCTGCTTATCACAGATAGTATTATCATTGATATCATCATCATGGCTGATAAGGATAACATATGCTCCTCTTGACTTAACCTCTCTGATATTTGAAATGACCTTACTATATACATTTTCATCTGTTGCGATAGCGATAACAGGTACTCCCTCACTGATGAGAGCGATAGTTCCATGTTTTAATTCACCTGCAGCATATGCCTCTGAATGAATATAAGAGATTTCTTTAAGCTTAAGCGAAGCCTCAAGACACATTGTATAATCAATACCTCTTCCAATGTAGAATACATCCGGAGCCACTTTGATATAATTTGCTATTCTCTTGATATTATTGGCATTAAGGAGTGTTTCTTTAATAAGTTCTCCTGCATTCATGAGATTCTGGACAAATTCTTTAGCCTCATCTTCACTTAAAATGCCTTTAACAAATCCCATACGGCAAGCAATAAGATACATTGCAGAAATCTGAACTGTATATGCCTTTGTTGACGCAACAGCAATCTCAGGACCTGCATGTGTATATAATACATAATCACTTTCGCGGGCAATTGTTGAACCCTTAACATTAACGATAGATATAACCTTTGAACCCTTACTCTTTGCAAGCTTTAAAGCTTCAAGTGTATCAATTGTCTCTCCTGACTGTGAAAGTACAATTGTAAGAGTCCCCTCATCAATGATAGGATCCTTATATCTGAATTCAGATGCGATCTCAACTGTTACAGGAATCCTCAGTCTGTTCTCAAGCACTGTACGTCCTACCATACCTGCATGCATTGCTGTTCCGCAGGCAACGATATTTATGTTCTTTACACCTTTAAGAACTTCATCATCTATTCCATCATCAAGAAGGTATGGAAGTCCATCCTTTACTCTTGGCATGATAGTTCTTGAAAGTGCATCTGGCTGTTCGTATATTTCCTTTAACATGAAGTGTGGATATCCACCCTTCTGTGCTGCTGAGATATCCCAGTTTACTGTAAGAATTTCAGGCTTAACTTCATTTCCCTTCATATCTTCAACCTTTATTCCTTCTTCTGAAAGAGTAAGGATGTGATATTCAGGAACAACAAAGTATTCCTTTGAATAAGCAATAATTGCTGTAAGATCAGATGCTATTATTGCACCCTTCTTTGACGCTGCTGCTACAAGTGGGCTTACATTTCTTACTGAATAGATCTTTCCTGGCTGGTCATCAAACATGATACAGAGAGCAAATGATCCAGAAAGAAGCTTAACAACCTTTCTTATCGCATCGATCGGATCACCTTCATAAACCTTATCAAGGAAAGCAGCAGCAACTTCTGAATCCGTTTCTGACTTAAGCATATCCTTAAGGCCGTACTGAACTGTTAAATCTCTGTAATTTTCAATTATTCCATTATGAATAAGAGTAACTCTTCCTACTCTGTGAGGATGTGCATTTGCATCTGTAACTCCTCCATGAGTAGCCCATCTGGTATGTCCTATACCGGTTGTACCCTTTGTTTCAAGTTTCTTTGCAGCTTCGCGAAGATCTGCTACACGTCCGACCTTCTTTGCTAAAAGAAGTCCAGCACTTGGATCCATAATAGCAATTCCGGCACTGTCATATCCTCTATACTCAAGCTGCTCAAGACCATCAATAAGAACATCCTTTGCTGGAAGATTACCAGCAAAACCTATAATACCACACATATAAATATTCTCCTCTATTTAACCTTTTATAATGATACATTTGATATGACCCTCTGTTTTCTGATTACTCAGGGTTTTAAGATCATACCTAACGAACCATGTGTGGTCCGGAAGCGCATCCGCCGAAATCTCGATAACGCTCCTCCTCGTCAACGTGACAGCTGTATGTAATAACCTAAATCGCATTCTTCCTTACAAAAGAAAAGCTGAATTCTTTATGACACAAGCTTCACGTAAATGGCGCTAAAACTTCTTAGTTTTTCGAAAAAATCACAGGCTCCTTTCTATCCCATAATCGTTTCAAATTATATCACAAATTACGCTTTTATGCAAAATTAAAGGGCTGCGCTATATTGCGCAGCCCTTACCTTTGCCCCGAAATAAAAGATTATTCTGCATCAGTGCCACTGGCTTTGTCATACTCATCCGTTGCAGCAATAACTTTCATATCTATATTCTGGAAATCCTCATTTTTAATTGAAAATGAAGAATCCCCCTCTATTATTCTTACAGTAACTGTTTCTTTTTCCTTGTACTGCATATTATCAGCAGCCTTATTTAAGATCTCGATAATTCCCTTGGCAAATACATTTTCGTATTCTTCCTTGGTATAATTATTGAATTCTCCCTTAGCTACTCTGTCATTGAAATCCTGTACATATTTTGTAACTTCAGCATAAGTCTGATTCAGGATATCAATAGGCTGGATTGTAACATCTACGTAGTAAATACCATTATCCTGGTAAGCTTTTCCTACCTCGAACTTAGTCTTTGAATAAATCTTCTTGGCAAGTTCTTCCATAGCAGGAGCAAGTTCTTTATCCATTCTTATATCAAGGCCATAGTAATCCTCTAAATTTGACGCAAGTCTTGTAGCATTCTGAAGGTACATAGCTTCTGCATCTGCTTCATTAACACCAGTAGTCTGAACATACTCATCCGAAACTCCAAGATAATTTGCCGTTATAAGAGTCTCCACATATGCCTGATATCTCTTTGTCTTTGTCTTTCCACAACCTGTAAGAAGGGTGAGAAGACTTGTCATAACCAAAAGAACTGTTAAAGCTCTCTTCACTTTTCTCATCATAAATGTTCTTTCTTAACGTAAACTCCAATATATTTTATAATTTACCGTCTCAATTAACTGATCATTGAACCACTTGGAAGATCTTTCTCTGCTGTGAGAAGTGCAAGATTACCATCCGGACCTTCTGCGCAAAGGAGCATTCCCTGTGATTCAATTCCTGCAAGCTTCGCAGGCTTTAAATTGGTGATAACTACTACCTTCTTACCTGGCATTTCTTCTGCACTATAGAAGTTCTTGATACCAGATACGATCTGAAGGACTTTATCTCCAACTTTAACTTTTGAACAAAGAAGTTTCTTTGACTTTGGAACTGCCTCACAAGCGATGATCTCACCTATCTGAAGCTGAAGCTTATCAAAATCTTCGATTCCGATCTCCTCTTTCTCTACAGCAAGAACTTCTGCTGGTTTTGAAACCTCTTCAGTCTTTTTCTTCTTTTCCTCAACCTTCTCTTCAACCTTTGCAGGGAAGCGGACAGCTATCTCTTCTAACATCTTTGCAGTATCAATTCTTGCAAAAAGGATCTCCGGTTTCTCTGTAACCTTATTTCCTGATGGATAAAGTCCAAATGTACCAAGTTCTGTTACGCTTCTAAGGCTTGTAGAAAGCTGTGAAACTATCTTTTCTGCTGTTTCAGGCATAAATGGCTGAAGAAGAGTTGCTCCGATTGTGATACTCTCAACAAGATTATAGAGAACAGTGCAAAGTCTGTCGTCCATATCCCCTTCTTTAGCAAGCGCCCAAGGCATAGTCTCATCGATATATTTGTTACATCTCTTAAAGAGATTGAAGATTTCTGTAATAGCATCAGCTACTCTAAGCTGATCCATCTTATCATTTACCTTCTTAGGTGTATCAAGAACTACCTGCTTTAAGTCATCATCAACAGGTAATTTGATATCTGCATTATTAACAACACCACCATGATACTTATTGATCATTGAGATAGTACGGTTAACAAGGTTACCAAGTGTATTAGCAAGATCTGAATTAACTCTTTCAATAAGAAGTTCCCATGATACAACACCATCATTATCAAATGGCATCTCATGAAGAAGGAAATATCTTACAGCATCAACTCCGAAGAGATCTGCCATATCATCAGCATAAAGAACATTTCCCTTTGACTTACTCATCTTACCATCACTCTGGATAAGCCAAGGATGTCCAAATACCTGCTTAGGAAGCGGAACATCTAATGCCATCAGCATGATTGGCCAATAAATAGTATGGAATCTGAGGATATCCTTACCGATAAGATGAAGATCTGCTGGCCAGTACTTGTTATATAACTCACCATTATTGCCATCAACATCATATCCAAGGCCAGTGATATAGTTTGATAAAGCATCTATCCATACATAGATAACATGCTTAGGATCAAAATCTACTGGGATACCCCATTTAAATGAAGTTCTTGTTACACAAAGATCCTGAAGTCCTGGCTTAAGGAATGTATTTACCATTTCATTCTTTCTTGCTTCCGGCTGGATAAATTCAGGATGTTTCTCAATATATTCAATAAGCTTAGGAGCATATTTACTCATTTTAAAGAAGTAAGCTTCCTCTTTAGCTGGCTTAACTTCACGTCCACAGTCAGGGCATTTTCCATCAACAAGCTGGCTGCTGGTCCAGAATGATTCACAAGGAGTACAATACATACCCTCATATTCACCCTTATAAATATCGCCTTTATCATAAAGCTTCTTAAAGATCTTCTTAACCTGTGCTTCATGATCCTCATCTGTTGTACGGATAAATCTGTCATAAGATGTATTCATAAGGTCCCAGATACGCTTGATCTCTCCAGCTTTCTGATCAACAAACTCCTTTGGAGTTGAAAGACCTTCGAAAGCCTTTGTCTCTATCTTCTGACCATGCTCATCTGTTCCTGTCTGGAAATATACATCATAACCTGTAAATCTCTTGTATCTTGCAATACTATCTGCAAGTACGATCTCATAGGTATTTCCAATATGTGGCTTACCAGATGCATATGCTATAGCTGTTGTAATATAATAAGGTTTCTTTGCCATAACTCTTATGCCCCTTCCTTTTATCTAATCATAACTTAATAGATTCAGTGTTTTAATCAGCAGTAACGATGAGTTCCATCTTACCGCCAAGATTTCTTATCTTTTCATCAAAATCTTCATATCCACGAAGGATAAATTCAATATCGTGAATCTCGCTGTCTCCTTCTGCCGCGAGAGCTGCAATAACTAATGC
>AUXO013727000.1_pt1 | contig 11880 bp, 16 predicted proteins | sample 768731 | NCBI WGS metagenome assembly AUXO01 (sample SAMN02715735, study PRJNA202380) | gut metagenome | biome: sheep rumen | host: Ovis aries | place: New Zealand: Palmerston North | reverse complement strand
CTACCGTAGGTGTGGCCACTTTCGGCGCGATCGTCGGATTGACAACCTGCGGACTGATTGTAGGATTTGCGATCTTAGGCGCTTTGGCAAAATTATAGTATTGATAATACGCCTCTTGTGCAGCTTTCATGTTTCTTTGTGCTGCCGCTCCAATGGCGTTTAGCTCGTGTATTGCACTACTGCCATCGAGCCTTGACAATGTTTCACTTGTTTTTTTGGCAGCATCACCAGCTTTAGTAATGCCAGATGTTTCTAATCCTCGATCAAAAGTCTTTTGAGCGTTTTCAAATATGCCTAAAGTTCTGTTTAAACTCTCCGCAATTTGTTTTAACGGCTCTGACATTTTATCATACAGTTCGATAGTTTCAGAAATTGCCATTAAGATCGCCTCCTTTCTGCCTGCTCTTGCATTTTTCTTTCATTTTCAACTTTTATGTCTATGCATGCTATCACAAAAGCTTTTTCTTTTTCGTCCATTTCTACAAATTTTTTTGGCATAATGTGCAGCTTGTGCAAGGCATAATATGCGTAATTTGCTTCCCAGTCCCCGCTATTTATTAGTTTTTTGCTTTCTTAATGTCTTTAACTAAAGGGCTCTGGTCATTAAATCCATTATAATTTTCGATAAATGCCATTAATCTTGCATAGTCGCCTGCATTAGTCAACATAGCATCAATTAAATCTTCTGGAGCCATTACACCATAGGAATCAAGCAATTCTTGATTTCTTAAATCCGGGAATACCACCGACGCGACTACAATCTTATGATTGTATTTCACAGAATCAAACTTGTTTTCGAACTTTCCCGGAACTGATCGAGACGGAACAACTTTGTTGCATTCATTTCTAATTCTTTCAAATTCTTTTGTGGAAATAGGCTTAATTTCCCATTCCATGTAATTACCTTTTTCATCAACAAATTCTTTCGATACTACCACTTTTGCATTTGGCTTTTTCTGTTTGTTAGCTTTAAAAAATCTTGATAATTCTGACATTTTTCTCTCCTTAAATTTAAGCGCGCCTTACAAAGGCGCGCCATTTATTTTACATCCCTGGAATTTCTGAAAATTCCGTTGTGATATCCGCGCTTTCAGCAGTGAAATCAAAATCAGCTTTTAATGCATCTGATGCATCAACATCTAATTTTGCTAAAACAGCGCTGTCAATATTGCAGTCTTTAGCGATGGCAACCTGTTCTTCGACGCTTGAATTAGGATCTTTGTTGATGATCTGCATATCAAAATAAAAGTCTTTTCCAGTTTTGATCAGTTCTACAACCTTTCGCGCCATCAGGCTTGTGCAATAGTAGTATTCGCACGAACCAGTGATTTCTACGCCAGTTGTTTTATTCGCCGCAGAAGCTCTTCCTAAAAATCTAAGCTTAGATTTTGTTTTCGTCGCTTTTAACGTTACATTAGTAAGCATCATAAAATCATATCGTCTTCCATCAATATTTAGGAAACATCTACCATACTGTCCGCTTACTACGTCTCCTACTTTCATCACCGACATATTTTTACCCCCTAACTAACCTTAACGGTCATATACAAAATTTGTGCAGTCCCAGCAACAACAATAGCGTCACTTACCTGAAATGCATTTTTGTTGAACAAGTCAACTTTTAATGCTTTTTCATCATAAGACTCTAATGCTTTTGCATTGACTAATTCATCATGCTCAGTTTTGATGTCGCTTTTAAATGATTCTCTTGATTCTGATGTCGTATCTCCGCCAAGATAAGTTTCATTAAATATCTCTGCAACATCTCTAGCAATCTGATCAATAACTCTAATTGTTTTGTTATCTTTAAATACTGTTCCTTTTTCTTTCGTAAACGTCACAAGAGAATTGATATCCTCTAACACTTTCGGAGTGCCATCTACATTGTGGATAACAAACTGCCCTTTCTTAATTGCATCTTTCAATGCCTCGGCATTTCTTTCACTTGCTTTAATAATATCTTCTGATACTTCTCCGTTATATGTCATGTTTGTTGCAGACTCATTGACACCTAGGCCAGCTTCTAGCCCTGCAACCCAAGGTACAATTTCCTTGCAATTGATAACATTAATCTCGCATTCATTATCGTAAGCAACGTCATACAATACAGCCTGTACCTTAATTCCGACGTCTTCTCTCATTCTTTTCGCCCAGGCTGCATAAGTATTAGCAGTTTTCTTGTCTTCACCATCATAGGCAACAACATTTACTGAAGCATATGCCTCAAGTTTTGCCAAGAATCTTGTATGTGCTGAAGCATCCATTTCCCCATCAGACCCGTTCTGTAATGGTGTAGCTGCAGTGACAGTCAGCTTTGCGTCCTCTTTAAACGTTACATAGTCGTTATCTTTGAGATCGCTTGCTGATGAAATTTTTTGTGAATCTACCTTCTTGATATCAAGATATGTATCAACAATCATTTTTGTTTCATCATCTACGTCCTGAGACACCGCGATCTTGATATCGTTGCCTCGCGATCCAGTATATTTCGCTTGTGCAATAGTATTTGATGCTCTCGTTCCACCTGAAGCAAGTTTATACGTATAGATAACGCTTGCGTTCGCAAAAATTTCTCTAATAGGCTGCATTTTTTCGTCACTGTATTTATAGCCAAAGATCTTTTCAGAATCTTTCATAAAATCGGATGCTGTCAACACGACGATTTTGTCATCTTCTCCCCAGCCGAAAGAATGTGCATAGCCTACATACCCTCTTTCGGTTGACGCAGTTGCCCCGGATCCTTCTGATTCGAAGTTAATATATGTTCCTGGCAAAACTTTTGTCATTGTTGTGAAGTTTCCACCACCAAGCATTATTTAAATCCTCCTTTTTTGATCATTTCATCTACTTCTTCCAAACTGTATTTTTTTTCATCTTCTAAATTTCCATCAAGAAAATCTCTACAGTTTGCGTACTTCTTTGAATTTGTAATTGCATCTTTATCAAATAACGTAACTGCTTCATTCTTTTCAAATGCTGCATTTGTCATGCTATTAGTGTCATCCATCTTCCACACCTACTTCATAAATTAATTTTTCTACTTTATCTTTTCCCTCTTCGCTCTCGTTTACGACGATTGCCAAGAAATCATAATTCACAATAAATGTCATAATTCCGTCATTTATACTGAAATCCATACCTGACCCTCTTAATGACTGTTTTCCTACTTTTACGTAGTTCAAATTAAAGAAAAGATCATGAGCGATTTCAGTTAATGTGCTATTTATATTCTCTTCTTCACTTTCCGGTATGAAATAAACATTGAATATAGTCTCAACTTTATACCGTTCATCATTCATAACATGACGTATTTTGACATTTTCAAGATCAACAAAAAAAGCAGGTTTTTTAACTCTCTGCTTTGCGTTTTCAATATATACCGGATACTGATACTGATGAGCTATCTTCTCAGCTACCGCCTCTTTTATATCATTTAGTCTCATTTAAATTTCTTTCCAAATTCATCCAGGCGTTTTCTCACAATTCCGGACATTTCTCTTTCAACCATTTTTCTTGCCTTTTGCTTCATATTTTGCGCTTTTGCAATAAAAATATCATTTTCCTTATCGTACTTTCCGTATTCAACAAATCTAGCATAAAACACATCATTTTTAACTTTTGACTTATAAATCGGTGTACTTCCTTTGATTAATGGTGCCCTTGACTTTTTCCATCCATCCTTGAGCTTACCTGTTTTTACAGGAGTAACAGACTTTACGCATTCGAGGTACTTATCAAGCACATCTTCTTCAGAGTCATGCATCGTGTCTCTTACGCCTTGCTCTGATAGCTCATTCACCTTTTTAGTAAATTCCCTAAGCCCTTTTATATCAAGTTTTACTTTTCCTTTCATTTTGCCTTGTCAACTCTTTCAACAACTACTTTAGTATTCCATCTCAGTGGTATATTAGCATCTATCCCTTTTATTGGCTCGCCAAACGCTTTCCACGTGCATCCGAAAAATCTTACTCTACATCCGTGCCAGTCATGATTATCTTTTTTTGGTATTGCTAAAGTATAAAGTGTTTTTGATCCTTCTACGTCTGATATATTGATGATATCTTCGCTAGACGTCGGAGCAACCAGAACGTCTCTAACAACTTCCCACCGATCACTATAAATCGGTACATTGAACCTGTCTTTTCCGATTTCTTCGTTAGCAACAAGAAGTTCCACTTCAATACCATGTATCATTTTTTTCACTTCCAGCCATATTTTCTAAAACGCTTGACATTCCGATTTTATCACCTACTCCAAGCATCTTCTTTTCAGTTTTCCCCAGGTATATTTCGCCAATTGATCCCCCAGAAAGCTGAAATGACTGCGAATATCCAAGCGCACTATAAGTTCCGCCTGTAGCTCCCATTGGAATCATATCACTTTGCATGTTTGACAATGCTCTTCTAATGACTCTCATGCATACAATTTTTTTTCGATCCTCGTCTGCATTTGGTGCATAGCTATCGATCAGCACTGATGCTTCTTTTGCAATTTCGTCAAACTGCTTTCCCTCTTCGTCACTCAGTGATCGAAAGTTTTTCTCAAAATCATCTTTTGAGATGTACTGATTCATTATGCCTTCGCCTTTCCGACGAGCTTGGCAAATGCATCTGTTTCACATCTAAAGCCAACTCTTGTTTCAACTTTTACTGCAAACATGTCACGCTGCCAAAGATTAATGGTTCCTTGTGATGTAGTGAGGTTTGCTTGATCAGAAATTGCCATAGTCATGTTATTAGTGACACCATATACTGCTTTCGACCACTGCCCTAAAAAACCTAACACTTTTGGAGTTGTTTCTGTTTCCGGTGCGTATACTCCTGACGATCTATAAACCTGAGAACCCATAATAATGTTAATTGTACCACCTGCTGGTCCATCAACAAAAATAGGTCTGCCGTTTTTATCCTTGAAGTTTAATAAAACACCTTTTGCTTTCGGAGAAATAACATATCCGTTTACTTCATAATTTTTATCCGAGATTGCTGTTTCTGCATTAACAATTCCTTCATATGCGTCTGTTTCAATGTCATATGACGCTACTGATCCAAGATTATCGAATAAATCGCCAGGCTTTTTATAATTGCCAAACACTGTACCATCAAATTTTTTAGCAAGTGCTAATGGAATTCTGCTTACAAGAGCATTATACAAAGCGTTGTAATCATTCTGAAACTCATTAGAGAACGGAACAATTACTGACAGTTTGTATGGCGTCCACATTTTTGTTGTCATTTTTGGATTAGACACTGGAATTTCTTCCGTTTCGCCAACCCAGTTTGCTTCTACATCATCTGTAATGACTGGAATTTTTTCCCCGTTTCCGGGCAGCTTATCAGCTCTTGCCAGCTTCATAACTGCTGACTCTTCCTGCGTTTTTGCAATAATTTCGCTGGATACTGATGGTGGCAAATCAATTGCACCTTTATTTGTATCAAATGCCATTTACATTTTCCTCCTTAAAAATAGTTATCAAAAAAATCTCGGAAGTCCTCTTCAGGTGTTCCTCCCCCTTCATGGTCCATGTGATCGCCTTTATCTTTAAATCTTTTAGGCTTTGAATTTCTACTTCCGGCAAATTCAAGGATTGCCTTTGCTTCTTCTTCACATGATTCTTCATCAGACCCATGAAGGAGATTAGCCGGTACGCCCATTTTCTTGGCCACCGTTTCATGAACAGTTCTCAGGCTTTCGGCTTTTTTGTATTTTTCGATTTCACTTTGAAGTTTAGAATTTTGTTCCTGTACACGTTCGAGCTCTGATTTATTCTTTTCTTCATATTCATCAAATTTAGCTGCTTTTGCTTTCAGTTCATCATAATCCGCATATTTACTTTTTTCTATAGCAACGCGTGAACCGACAATCTGATTCATTTCTTCCTGAGTAAAAGTGCGTTCTTCACTACTGCTTTTCCCTGTTTCTCCCATATTTGTACTTTCTTTATCCATCTTTTTACCTCCTGATGTTTGAGTCTAACCTCGTTTTAAAGGCACGAGTTGCCACAATAAAAGCACGACTATCGCCGTGCCTCCTTAATATTTTGCTTTCATTTACCAATATGATTTTTTGCCTAGCCTTTTTTGCTGATCTTCGTATACTTTTTTTCCTTCCTCAATATACTTTTTTGTATCTTCAATAGTATAATTGGCAAATTCACCATTTAAATATCTTCTTATAATGTCATCTCCAAACTTAAGCTTTGCTTCTAGCTCTTCTTCTCCCAAATCTAAAATTGATTCTTCTCCATCTAAAATCATCGGAAAAAACCATTTCATATAAATCATCCTTTCTCAATCATGACTCCTATTGTTTCAAAAAACACTTTTACCGCTTCTTTTTCTAGATCTACATTTTTTGTAAATTTAGCCCTTTTATTAGCCACTTTTCTTATAGTTTCATTATATATTTTTTTAGCTTTAATTTCATCATAATATGATGATTTTGTAATAAAAAATGTCTTCCCCTGATTCGTTACAATAGTCATTGTTTTTATTGCTGGATATGTCAAAAATTCTTGTATATCATTCATTGAATAATATGAAAGGCCAGGATGATTATGAGCTAAAATAACACTTCCCTTTGGTGAGTTTAACAGTTCATGAAATATTTCAATGTTTCTTTCAATATCAACACTATATTGATTTCCTAGTTGTGGCCCTAATATTTCTCTCTCTGAGCTTAATATCATTGCCACTTCATTGCTGTTGTTTTCCTCCTTTGAAATCCTTAGAATCATTTTGTGCATCTCATACACTTTTTCTATTTCTTCATTGCTCATTGACTTTGTTCCAGCTCTTTTTACCTTTTGTATTGCTTGCTCAGTAATTTTTACTTTACTTCCATCTTTATGCCTTCTTAACTCGTTTAAATTCCTTCTAAGGGCATTGATTTTCTTTTTCGAATCTTTTGAACTGGAAGCGTTATAGTACATATCATAATAATGATCAGGATCATATCCTTCAACATTACTCTTTTTGTCAAATCTTATGGCAAACTCGCATTTACAGTTCGCGTGTATATGCGATGCATGTGATCCATGTACCTGAGCCCTAGAAGCTGGCATCCAACCCTGCGAGGCAAGCGCAATGCAAAACGCACACGTTTCACTTCCTCCTGGTATCCATGCCCATTCTGCACCGTCTCTCTTAGCGTTTTTTAACATCGTATCAGCACCAACCTGCTTTGTTAGTCGCTCGACTGTTCCCGGAACTGTACTATTCTGATTGATCATAGTTCCCTGGACCGCTTTTGCTACTTCTCCGTAGTTGGCTGTATCGGCCATTTCAGCATTTGGCACATGAGCTCCCTGTAGCCTTGCTATTTCATCATACATCTGGCATGCCAGCGATCCGTTTGCCTCTCCATAAATGGAACTTATTTGATAAGCACGTTCAATAAGTTTCTTTCTATCTTCATAGCCATTCTTGTCGATGTAGGCTTGCATAATTCTGTTTGCCTTCTTGTTAATGGCTGCCATCGTTTCGACATATTTCGCCCATGATTCTTTACTTATCTCCATCAGCTTCACCGCCAGCCTGATCATCGCTTAGATTTTTGAATTCTTCCTGTAAAAGCATTTGTCCGCGTACGTCGCGTTCCTGTGCTTTAATACGCCTAATATCTGCCTGTGAGAATCCAATCATCTCTAGGAATGTGTCCGTTTGACCAAACCCCTGGCGTGCTGATGCAATCTTAATAGCTGCATCCGCCGTCACAGCGACGCTTGGCATAGCTGGGTTTTTAAAATGCGGAATCACATCAGATGAAGCCTCTATTCCCATTAATTCCATCGACATATTAATAATTTGCTCTAACGCTGACGCATTGCCAGCATTAAGCTGTTCAGCGAGCGCTATAAGCGTTTGTGACTGCGCGAGGATCGCATCGCTTGATGTTGGATTTGCATCATTAATAATGCCGACATCAGCAACTGTCAAACCTGTCTGCGCAGCGAACTGTGTAGCAATCAGTCTTATTGCCTGAACATGCGGCTCAATGTTTCCCTGAGGAAGCTGACCGAATTCCGGGTTTTGCCCAGTTTCAGGATTTGCCGTGGATGCTAAGATATTTCCAACGTACTGTTTGAATTTATTTGATATAACTGAATCGAACTGTTCATCTGTTACCCCCAGCAAATACTTTTGCGGTGCAGTATCAAACTCAATCGCAATTCTCATATCAGCCATAACACCAACATAGTTCTGAATAAGTCTTCTCACTGGTCCGTCTATTCTTGACCGCCCAAAGGGCTTATCTGTTGTGGCATTCCATATCATTGGAACCATTAAAGGCATTCCTAAATCGTGTGGATAATATTCAGCCGTCCATCCACCTTTATTTCTTGAAATAACAACTGTTTCATCTTCTTTGTAATAGTTAATAATTGAAGGATGATAGGCATCGTCTGATTCATCGTATTTTGTGTCAATAATAGCCAGCCCACATTTAATCCGTCCTTTCGATCCGTCCCATAGTGCACTGGCTGTCTTAGGCGTATGAAATCTTATTTTAGCTTTGTCATCTTCGTCCTGTGAAATCGTTGCGAAAGTACACCCGTATTTAAGCTCATCACGGCATGCTTTGCTGTATTCAAAAACGAGATTGTTAAGTGAAACAATCTCGTCAATATTTTTGTCAATCTCACCATTTAAACCTACGAACCCATCAAACATTGATCTCATAGCCAGCATATCAACTGTTTTGGCACCCCATCGGCAGTCGATTTCCAGTTTTTTTAACTCTTTTGGAATTGCAATGCCGATATTCACTTCACGTAAAGGAATTTTACCGTCATAATACTTGTCTTTGATGAAATTTTTTGATGAGTGTGCATTAAACACCCTCACAAGCTTGTTTAGATCTTCACGTTCTTCCAGCGTTAGACCATTTACGTATCCAATATCTAAAAGCATTTATCCTATCCTCATCTTTCTTGACGGATCGCGTTTTGACGTGCGTACTCCCCATAGTGCAAGCGCCGCTGATTCGGCCGGCGCTGAATTGTCTCCGCCAAATCCAAATCCTCCACTGATTGGCCTCTTTACTGATCCGCAAATGCTATTTGAAAGCTGCTCTTGCCCCTCATACCATGTCAAAGTCTTTTCATTTACTTCGTTGATAATAAGGCTTACTGACGCTATTACCGTTTTGGTACTCGCCTTGATCACTGATCCCTTGAATCTCCATGTTGCACTTATACGATCTATTAATAGATCAACGCCATTGCGTCCATCAATTACAACACAAGATGCTTTGTGATATCTTTCGATCAGCCAGTCAGCAAGCCACTGAATTCCTTCATTCGTCGTTCTTCTCTCGATCAGCGTCACTCTTGCCTTATTATCATGCGCTATAACTGCGCCAGACAGGCATACCTCTGATCCATCTGCCGAAAACTTTACTCCGTATGCTGTTTTTCCTTCTGGTTTCGGCAGCGATGACATACAACCCATCCATGATTGCTTTTCAATTACATATTCGCTGTTGTCTTCTATTTCAGGCGCCCACCATCCAAGCCTTTCGCGCGCAAAAGTATCTGAATCCATCTGTTCATATTCCGTTTCGATTGTGCTTAACTTCATTCTTCTGCCAAGTGCCGGATTGGTTGATCTCCATCTTTTTCTATCTGATGTATCGCCTATTTCTTCAACACTGAATTCTGTCCATGATATCTTTTTTGCTTTATGTGAAAGCACGTTTCTTCTCACTACGCGAAAAACTCCGCCATCATTTTTTTCGTCTGGTGGAGTTCCTAGATATAAAGTCTGAGGATTCTTTGAAGCTGATATTGCAGGCAAAAAAGATGCCTGCTGCTCTGCCGTGAGTTCCTGGGCTTCGTCAAATATAAGCAGGTCACCATGTAATCCACGGCCACCGCTCCTTGTTCTTGCCACAAATACACACTTGGCACCATTTTTCAATATAATTTGTTCTCTCCCTAGAGCTTTTCTTATCTCTTTTACTCTTCCCTTTAAAGCAGGAGACTCAAATATCCTTTGTAGCTCCTCAAATGTTTCGGTTGATGTTTTCTGCAGATGTGATGTATAGATAACCCACTCATTAAACAGCACCATGCCTGATGCTATTCTTCCTGTCGTTATCAATGTTTTGCCATTCTGACGAGGGACACTTAGCCCTCCTGACTTGCTGGCCCACTCGCCATCCTCTGTACGTGCCATCCAGTCATCAAGAACATGCTGCTGCCATTCATCGGGGAGAAGACCTGTTGCCTTTAATACTTCTGAAGCATCATACCCGTCACTGTCATAATGATCAGGAACTATTCTAACGGACGGATCCTGACTTCCCAGTATTTTCACGGCTGCTGATGATCTTGCTGATTGGGTCATCGCTGTCATCTTCTCCTATCTCATCGATCTCTTTTAGCGTTTCCCTGTACTGGCGCACAAGTGAGGCATAATCTTTATCTGCTATGTTCTCATCGTCCAGCCTTTTCGCCAGATGAAGAGCGAGTTCTTTAAGAACCTCTAGCCTGTTCCCCCTTCTGGTTACCGTGGCCATCTTTTTCATTCTCTCACCTCGTTAAAATTTCCCTGTGTGTAAATTGGCGCTAGGAGTGGCGGGGTCTCCTTCCGGCAAGGGAGGGATACCCTCCCAGGCTCACCATTTTCCATCTATGGCGCTCTTTCCTGACCTTGCTATAGTTTTATCGGCCTTCTTTAAATGTGCTTCTGTCAGCTCAAAATTAAGCTTATCTGACTTCATAAGATTGCATACGTAATGCGCAGCCTGGAGATTGCTAAAGTCTTCTGCACACTGCCGCGCTGAGGCATAACCAAACTGCTTCCATTTGCTAACTGGCACCTTTTCATCCACCACAAATGAGAGCGGATGCGCTGCGTCGCTTGGCTCATCATAATGTATCGGTCCTAAACGTCCGTGACATATTGCGCATTCACATTGCATAGCCTTCAATCTTGCACGGTTCTTGCGGCGCAAATTACCGTTAGCATATCTCGGGTTTGTTGACATATTTGCTCACCTCCTAAGCTTAAAGGCCCGAGCTAACAGCACGGGCCTTCGATAAGAAAGGAGCAATGAGAAATCTTAGTCTTCCGACAATAGTATAATATCACCTTTTCTACTGCCATTCACTGCCAACCACTGCCATTCACTGCCAACTTTTCTTCAAAGTTCTCAAGTGCGCGCTTTTTTATGCGCCACATATTGCGCTCCGAATACCCGATGTCTTTACAAATATCGTTTTTAGGCATCTTTAATATGTACCAATCAATCAGCACCTTAGATTCTTCGTCCTGCATATGCTCAAGCACTGCATCTATCCTATCCAGACAGTCATAATATTCATTTCTCAATTCTTTTATTTTTTTCTCTTTTTCTTCTATTTTTTTCATTATTTTCAGCATTTTTTTATCATTTCCTGCTGATGATCCTGCCTGCTGTGCCGGGTTCTGACCTGAATAACTGATTCTTAGCGACTCGATCAGGCTTTCCTGGCATTCTATCTTTCTCTGGATGATCGCAGGCTCCTTTAGCACGTCTGACGCCCTCATAGTTCACCTTCTGACTTGTTTAAACATGTTTATTGACCTTAATCTTATTTAGTCTATTCATTTTAAAAGACTCTATAAATATCACATTGTCCTCTTTCCTTATCGGCAAATGCTTACCGCTTCCATAGATATATATAGCTTTCGGCTCAAGCTTATATTTCACGTAGTTATATTCTCTCATTGCTTCTATTTTATACTGCGACGCCCACATTGATGACATTGCTATGACGGAATGCTTTGGTATGCCGTCCAGAAAAAAATCATAGCTGCGCGGATCAGTTGAACATCTTACCGTTGGTATTACTGTTATGCCATATTCCTGCATCAGTTTCCCGATCCACTGCTT
>AUXO013502895.1_pt1 | contig 11880 bp, 10 predicted proteins | sample 768731 | NCBI WGS metagenome assembly AUXO01 (sample SAMN02715735, study PRJNA202380) | gut metagenome | biome: sheep rumen | host: Ovis aries | place: New Zealand: Palmerston North | reverse complement strand
GAATAGCTTACAAAGTCAATATCATCAATAGATATTTTAAGGGTATTGCCGTTTTTATAGGATTTTATCATTAAATCCTTGTGTAATATCTCAACGGAGGATTTACCCGTTTTAGTAACGTTTGCTATACCTATTGCCAATCCATCATCTATGGCTTTCCTTAATCGAGTGTCGATTTCGATTTTATTAAAAAATTCCATAAAAATCCACTTAAAATATATCTCTTATACTTATGTATATTTTAAATTACTTATAACTCTTATCCTTAATTGCAATATATTAATAAATCCGAATTATCCTAAAAATAAGTAATTAATAGTTACATCACTGATTTAATAAGAATTCATCAAAATAGCATTATGGAATTATTGGTTTAAAAAAACAAGTTATTAAATCCAATTACCAAAATATTAGATTTAAAAAAAGATAAAAGGGGATTTTTATGATTTTACAAGGGTTGAAACAAATGAAATGCCCCGATAATTAGTTGATTCTCCAACTACAATTGTAAGGTTATGTGTTCCTTTTGCATATTTTGATAGATCAACTTTCATATCTATGATTCCATTTTGAAGTGAAACCTTGTTCAATATTGTTTTTCCATTAATCTTTAATGAAGCTTTTAAAGTTCCGGTTACTGATTTTCCAGTATTATCCACAACTTTAGCCGTTATTCTATATACATTTGATGATAAGGTCTTTTTGAAGTCCGTGATTTTTATCTGAGTTTTTTGAGTGATGTTGCTGTACTTATAATTCAAGGTGGATTTTTTATATAATCCGTTTTCTCCGGCTATTATTGTGATATTGTATTCGTTTTTCTTTGAATCTGCCAGTTTGACATCCATGTTAATAGTTCCATTTTGAACTTTTACCTTGTCAACCAATGTTTTACCATTTACCTTAATGGTTATTTTGGTATCTCTTACTACCTTTGCACCTTTTTCGTCAACTACCTGAGCCTTTATGTTCATCACGTTACTGTTTTTTGTAACTTTAACTCCTGTAATTTTGGTGTCCAATTTGACAATTGTTAAAGTGGCATGACTTTCCAGCCGTGTGGTTGTATTTCCAAATACGGCCGTAATCTTATAATCCTTTGCACTGAATGCACCGATAGCATACTGGTATTGGGCAATTCCATTTTTTACTGCTGTTTTAACCGATTTACCATCTTTTTTAATGGTATTTCCATTCAGTTTAAAAACAACGTTGCCGTTATTTACGGCTTTTCCAGCCGAATCGGATATTGTGGCTTTAAATGTTACAACATCACCCTTTTTACCTGTGACATCAGTTACCATAAGATATTCCAGATTATCCAGAATGGTAGCATCCCTAAAGGTTTTTCCTATACTGGATTTTGTGAATTCATTTTGAACATATTTTGAAGACACGTTTACAGGATTAATGTATTTTGCCTGAACTTTAATGTTCTTGTCGGCATATGCCGGTAATGTGTAATCCAGATTTACAACACCGTTTTTTAGGTTTTGTGTAGAAATGATTTTACTGTTTAAGTAAATTTCAACTTTTCCCGTTGTTGCCGGCTGTGATGCTATAGTTACACCCGTTTTTATGTGCAATACAGTTTGATTTGTAGTGGTAGCAACTTTACTTGGAGTGGAAACAACTACTGTATATTTATTTACCGTATTCGGATATTCTAAATTGTTTGGTGTGGTATATTTTCCTCCCATATTATAATAATAGAACTTGGCAATGTTTTTTTCCGCAGTTGTTAAATCCCTGTAAGGTGTTACCTGCATAAATCCATGGTCTTTAAGAGCTCTGTCGGTATTTCTTACCTGAGTCCAGGTTGCCCATTGTACTGCATTAATGTTATGGCTAGGACCACTAGGATTTAAACACAGGAACAGATCTTTTACTGAGTTATATGCAATTATACACATATAATGTCCGGATATATGCCAGAATACCATTTTACCATTAATTAATGCATTTTTAACAGCGTCCTTAGTATCGGCAATATCTGTTAATTTCATTTGAACATTTGGTGAGTAGTTTATGATTTTATATTCATCAGTACCGTCTCGGGCTGTGGTTTCATATATTCCCGCCAGTCTCCGTTCACTGCTGTAGCAATTAAGGGCCTGACTAATCATACTCATGGCTGTCGGACCACAGGTATACTGCTGTCCATTAATCCACTCCTGTGCATCATAATAAACCGGATAGTAGTATTTTTGATTTGCAAGGTTAACTGTTACTGAGTATGGTGTATCAACAGCTGTATATCCCTGTTTTACATGATAAGCGTTTAATGATTTTGCTATAACGTTCCATTTTTCACGACTGATAATGTACTTGACATTACTTCCTTCCTGTCTGAAAAAAGTGTATTTAGGAACAAAACCATATACCTGCTGACAGTAACTATCCAGTTTCATAACTCGACGAATTTCAGAACCCAATATGGTGTAAACACCATTTTCATCAGCATATGCATAGTCAATACCTAACTTTGTCACATCGGGTTTACCGTTTACCGTGGTAATGTTCTCAGTTATAACAACTTCTTTTCCCGTGTCATAGACCAGAGTGACAGTTTTGTTTTCCACTGTCGTGTTTAATGATATTTGACTTGGATTGTCAGAACTAACCGCTGATTTGGATTCTGTCTGATAACTTTTGTTTAATTTTTCATTGTTAACTTCATTTAATTCTTCATTTTGATTATTGGAAAATGTTATATTATCTTTTATAACGTTTTCATTTGATATACCATCATATTCATCTTGTAAAACATCTTGAGTAGCAGATACTATAGCCGTACCTGTTAATAATATTAACAAAACTAATATGAACAGATATATCCTTTTATATCTATTATTCATATAAAAACACTTATTTTTAAAAATTTAATTAAAACAAGATTTTTTTGTATGAGCTTTTAATAAGCTAATACATACTTTTATGATTGATTTTATAAATATTTTTTTAAGATTTATAACTTAATGTTAGAGAAAAAAATGAAAATTAGTGGAGGTTATGATTTTCTTTCAATAACGTCTTGAACTAACTGTATACCCAAATTATATGCTTTTTCCAGGTCTTTTGGGAATTGTTCTTCCAGTTGTTTTCTTTTGGCTGTTTCATCAAAATTGTGTTGGTATAATGAATAGTCCTTAAATTGGTATGTGTCATATACTTTTAGAGAATATGGTTTTATCTTGAATGTGTACTCCAGAAAATCCTCTATATTGTCATAGATATGATTATATTTCTCATTGCTTATTTGTTCGGAAACATTCATGTCATACAGGACAGCTGTACTTTTTGGGTTGGATAGCGATTCATCGCCATAAACGTATTTTGGGAACAGCAGTCTCTCCATGAAACATCTCATCTGACCGGTAACGTTTCTGAAGTATATTGGACTTCCAAGGATTAATGCATCACAGCCCCATAATTTTGGAAGCAATTCGTTCAAATCATCCTTGATTGGACATGTTCCATAGTATTTTCCATCTATTTTTTTACAATGCATGCATGATTTACATCCTTTGTAATTTAATGCGTATAAATCTATTATCTCTACCTTTGCCGTCTTGTTCTGTTGTTCTAATTCATCGGTTATTCCTTCGGCGACAGCATCCAATAGTTTTGCTGTATTGTATTGTTTTCTGTTACTGCCGTTGATTAAGTAAAATTTCATAATGTATCACGGGGATATGTTTTAATGGATAAAATTGAAAAATGATTTTTCTTCCCTTTCAGGTGTTTCTGTATCTTTAAGGTTTTTCAGCATCCAAGACATGCTTCTTGCAAGGTCTCTCATTTGTTGCATTCCCTCAATATCCTGTTTTACTTCTTCAGGGGTGTTACCGTGCACAGCATTCCAGTATTGTCCTGATGCTATTGGCATCCTTAATATGGTGAAATATTTATTTAACCTGTCAAAAGCAGAACCGGCACCTCCCCTTCTGCAGCTGACTATTGATGCCCCTATTTTATTTTCATATGCTGCGGAGTTTTGGTAGAATGCCTTATCTAATGCTGCACCAAAGGATCCGTTGATGTTTGCATAGTATACAGGACTTCCCAATATTATACCATCTGCTTCCTGCATTTTTTGTGCTAGTTTGTTTGATACGTCATCATATACACATTTGCCTAATTTGTTACATGCACCACATGCCCTGCACCCATATACTGGTTCCGTTCCTATTTGAAATATTTCGGTTTCTATTTCTTCCTGATTTAATATTTTTTCTATTTCTTTTAATGCTGTGTATGTACATCCTTCCGGCCTTGTACTTCCATTTACTAATAAAACTTTCATTATAAATCACCTCATTCTAATTATATATCTTTAATTGATATTATTTAAAAATACTTTAAGAAATGATAATTTTTATTTTATACATTACCCTAATGAGAGTATGTATTTTAATTATCTGTTACTAATTGTTAAAAGTTGAATATTTATACAAGAACATGTATATGTTTTGATTATAAAACTGTAGTTTTTAAGAAAATTTAAAAAAAATAAACAAAGCAAGGATTAACCTGTACTTTGTTTTCCCTTTCTGGAGGTGTTAAAAAATGAATAACATCTGTCAATGCTCAAGTTCTATCCGAAGCTGATAAGTATTATATTTCCAACAATTAACGCGAGATGATTGAAAACATTTTATCCGAGATGATTACAATGAATTATACAGAATCTAATGAACTGAACATTGACCATATGTTTAATGAACTTTCTATAGCTTTGTGATAAACACTTTTTTTGGATTTTTCAAAAGAAAATTAATATGTAAAACTTGGAACTGATAAAAATGCACATAGTTTAGTACTTAATTAAACAGAGCATATTAATCTTCAGTTGATCTTCCTACGAATATATTTATTTTTCACACTAAAAGTGATTGAACTTATTTATCCTTGAAATTCTGGCAAATCCTAATATTTGATTCTCATTATACTTCCTTTGGAGCTGAGTACAAATGAACATATTCACGAGATGATTGAAAATGAATCGCATATTAAGATTATGAATTGAAATTATTGGGAAATAATTTTCCGATTTTCAAGATGTTTACAAATGATTTTTCCCTATATTTGATTATACGAATTTATTTTAGAGATTGAATGAAATGAACTATTTAAATTTCGTTTTCCCACTACTATTTACATGAAAAATATATTAGGGATATATTGTGTATTAATTTATTTTTAAATCATTTTTTTATGAATTAAATTTTATCATGTTAACAGTTCCCACCACATATATCCGTACTTAAAGTACTGGATTATATGGAACACCCATTTTTTTGAATTTAATTGTTGTTCATCATATGTTTGTTATACTAGTATTTGGAATAAGAAATATATATACTTTACTATTAAAATATTCCAATATAATAAATGAATTAAAATAAAATATATGAATTTACCAAAAGTTAAGAAAAATCTATGTAAAATCAAATGAAATTAGTTTTAAAACCTTAAAATCTTTAAAATATTGGAATATAATAATTTTAAAATTACCAAAAAATAATTCTAAAATTACCGATTTAAAAAAAAAGTTAAAAAAAAGGAATGATGATTATCCTTCAATTTGTGATAATTCCTCATAAAATTCATTCATTACTTTCTGGAACTTTGACCCTTCAGATGCCGATACCCACTCATGTTTAAATCTTCTTTGATCAATATTCATTTCATCAAGAATATGCCTGATTAGATGGGCCCGTCTTCTCCATTTATAGTTTCCTGCATCATAATGACAGTCACCTATGTGACATCCACCAACGAACACCCCGTCTGCACCATCATGGAATGCCTTAAACACCATGTCAGGATTTATTCTTCCTGAACACATTACTCTGATAATACGGATATTCGGAGGATAAGCCATTCTACTAGTTCCAGCATTATCTGCTCCACCATAACAACACCAATTACAGCAAAACCCTATTATTTTAATTTCCTTATCATCTTTATTCATATTACAATCCACCTTTCTTATTCTGCAAGTTCCTCTTTCATACCACTATACATTGGAGGTTTATCTTCACTTACTCCGGAAATATATCCGGTTTCTTCCTTATATTTTAACTGAACTTTCTGGTACATTCTGGCTAAAGGTATTTCCATTGGACATACATCTTCACATTGACCACAATTTATACAACTAAATGACATGTGTCCCATCCTGATTCCATGCATTAAAAGTGGATCAGGCTTTTGAGTAGGCTCTTCCTGCAAATATTCGCTTTCTAATGAACAAACCTTACAGTTACATACAGGACATACATCACGACATCTGAAACATTTAATGCATCTTGATAATATCTGATTAAATTCTTCAGGAGTAGGATATTCTTTTTCCAATTGTTTTTTCTGTGCTTTTTTTGCCATCTTTTTCATTACATTCTCTACTTTACCCCTAATTGTAATTTGTTTTTCGGATGGTTCCTTAACTTCAATGTATCCCTTGTCAATGGCATTTTGTATTAATTCTTCACCTTTAGGGGTGTTTATTTCCACAAATGTGTATCCCTTACTTGAACCCCAGTTACCACATGCCACATCAGCCTTTCGAGGTATTTTCAGTTCACAACGTTGACAGTTGTTCCTTCTACCATATCCTTCATCTTCAAGATCATCTATTTTAACTGACTTTTCTTCCCCGTTTTTTAATTCAATTATAAATTGACCCTTGTTGATTTCTTCCTTAATTACATCATCAGGATCCACATCATAGAAAAGTCTGATCATTTTTTCAGCAGTTATTGGACTTACTGTTCCTCCACAGTTTAATCCTATCATGTAAACCTTATTTCTATCAATACCCCTTCTTTTTAAGATTTCATCAATGGCCATTGCATCACAAGGCTTTGTTGTTACTGCTATTGTTTCATCCTTTAAGAATTTTGCAATGATGTCTGATGTCAATATTGGTGCACAGTGCAATGAACCAGATGTTTCCAACAGTTCTTCCTTGGTAGTTACAAATGTTGGAATTCCATCATAAACATTTTCCTGTTTTTTGAGGTTTAAAACACCATCAACCTTTCCTTCCTCCAGTAATGACAATAGTAATGAAGTAACTGCACCACCGTTTTCACAATTTTTTAAGATATCCTCATTAGTAGACTTGATTTGTAAATATTTCATTAACATCACCGTTTATAATAATTCCAATACTTCTGATATTGTTTTTAAAGTGTTTTCCTCATCAAGTATTGCATCAGAATATTCCTGGGTTAATCCTTCAGAATTTGTGAATGATAAATCCTTTTGACACCATACCCGTAGTGGAACTGTTAAACCTATTTCTGTAGGTTCCTGAGTAAATGATATTATTTCCTTGTTTTCTAAAATTTCATCATCCAGATATTCACATGGATTTTCGTTAACTAATAATATCAATTCTGAATCTTTGATTTTGCTTGCCAATTCTTCTCTGGACAAAGATTCTGTTTTTTCTAAAATAGAGTAACTGTTTGGGTGTTGAAGTAAAGGTAAAACTCGGATATTTTTTTCTTCAATGAATTTAATAATGTTTTCATAGTCCTGTTTTGAAGATATTTCATTGATTATGACTACTGTATTTTCACTTATTTGTATTGAATCGAGTATCTGATTTAATTGATCATATGATTCAATTTGTTTAAATTCGTCAGAATTAAATCCTGTTAAATTGGTTTTTGTGTAAATATTTATGGTTTTTGCACCGTTTTGTTGGGCATGAATAATTCTTCTTCCTATTAAGGAATTTTTTCTAAATATATCACCTATTGTAATTATTAAATCGGCTTGTTCTACATCATCATAAGCTGCAATTAATTCCGGATTGATTTTGGTAAATTCATATTCATATGAAACAAGGTCATACCCTTTATCATCCGCAAACTTAATTAAATTATCTAAATCGTTGTTATCTGTGTTTCCTGAAGTTATTATGGTTATTTTATCATTATCTGTGTTGTTTATTTTGTCTTTTATATCATTGATTGCATTATCGTAGTTGAAGCTTTTGTTTTCAATTGCAGAGATTTTACTGATGTAATCTGTACAGTTTTTACAATTTTTTCCTTCATTAATTTCATTATTCTTAAATGGATTTATTCCTACTATAATTCCATCTTTACTAATTACATTGAAACCACAGCCTATGCTACATTCGGGGCATATTGTGTGATTGATTGTTAACATATCTTTTTCACCTACAAGAGATTATATTCATATTTAATTTTTAACGGGTGTGTCATGTAATAATAGAAAAAAATAATTTTTCATATTTTTTTTTACATATGTTCGAAAAGATTTGTATTTAATCAATATTTGATTAAAATGTAATGTTTAAATTGAATATTTTTTAATTTTTATTGGATAAATATAGATATCTATATATGATTATATAAACATTATTATTAATCATGATAAATTATTATGTCAAAAAAAAGAATATCCCTTTACCAAAAGATAAAATGACAAAAAATATAAAATCAAAAAATTTTCTAAGAATTTTTAGAAATTATGTAGAATAAAATAATATTAAATGAAAATTATATAAAAAATCTACGATAATAATAATTTAAATAAATATAAAAATGAAAATAATGAAAAAATATCAATTTCAATTATCTATCCACTCTTACATTGAAAAATAATAATATAAAAAAATGAAAACATTACTTGAAAAACATAAAATCATTCAGTTTCCAATATAGATTAAAATAAACCATAAAAAAAATAATTCTAAAAAATAATAAATTAAACATAATTTCAATCAATAAAAAAAAAATAATTATTTCTTATTAAAACAACAAACAGTAATATATACAATCCAGGAGACCATATATGAAGAAACTATGTATTTTTGACTTTGACGGAACACTATTTGATTCACTGACAGATGTTGCCAATTGTTTTAACCAGACATTTGAAAAATTAGGATTTGAAACATTTGACATTTCATTTTACATTAAATCGTTGGGAGGAAACATCAACGAAATAACCTCCAAAATATTAAAGGACAAAAATTCTCCAGAAAACGTGGAACTGGTTAAAAAAGTCTATGGAGAAATATATTCCAAAGATTCAAAAGAGAATACCCGTTTATTTGAGGGAATGCTTGAAGTATTAGAACAACTACAGGAAGAAAAAACAATATTGGCAATAAATTCTAACAGAAACCCGGAATCAATAAAATATTTTCTGGAAAGATATGCAAATCATATTGATTTTCTGGACATACAGGGCCATGTATATACAAAGCCTTCAAAACCGGATCCTGAAGGTGTAAACACAATTATTCAAAAAGCAGGTATGACCAGAGAAGACGCCGTTTATATAGGAGATTCCCTTACAGACATTCAAACTGCAAAAAATGCACAAATAGATTGTATACTTGTTAAATGGGGTTATGGAGTAGGAGATGTTTATGAAAACGAATATCCAATAGCAGTTGTTGAAAACAAAGATGAACTATTGGATGTAATAAAAAATAGCTAAAATAATAAACATTATTAAAAAAAAAGAAAAGAACAGGGTTAGAAACTTTGTGTACCACTTTCTGTTTCAAGGTAAACTATTCTATAATCCAACTGATTGCCCTTGGCATCATATATTGATATGAGACATTCGTCAGGATATAATTTGTAACTATCCGCAGATGGCAGTGTAACATAACCAGACGAATCAACTGTTTTAGCTACAAGTCTGCCTGCATTTAAATCTGTACCGTCACGACTATACAATGTGCTCATTTTAATTTCGGCTCCGGCATATTCTGCTCCCACATATATCGTGCATACCGTTTTTGAAGACAAAGAACTGCCTGTGGTAATTGTACCGGACAATATAGTCATCCCATCGGTTGACGGTGCGGTTTTTTCTTCCGGAACGGGATTATTATTTTTTGAATTATTATTTGTATTGTTAACGGTTGTATTGCCATTAATCTGTGCTGGTTTTGTTTGATTGACTGTTGGTAAAACATTTCCTGTTGTTGAAGGCAATGAGGAATCCATGGAATTTAATTCAGCCAAAGCACCATTTGCTGCATTTGCAACATTTTGTGTGGCAATCATATTGGCGGCTAAAGGAACAACTAAAAACAATAGCAGCAAACCTATTATTACACCTGCAACAATTTTCACCACATAATTTTCATCCACACCATAATCATCCATTTAAATTACCTCCTCCGTTTGGATTAAAATTATTGTTCATGTTGTTATAGTTTATGTTCTGGTTGTTACTATGGTTTAATCTGATTATGACCTCATAAGGCTTAGAAATATAGTAATAAATGGACAATATCAACATTACAACAAATAATATCAACAATATTAATCCAAAATCCCTCAAATACCGCATTGCAAGAACAAGACTGAAAAAATTCAGCTTAATAAACAAATCACTGATGGCCAGAGGATATAAAACCAATTCAGACAAATAAACCAAGGCCCCAATCAATGAAGTAATCAAAAGTGCCAATACCCATGACGGACCAAAATTTTTCTTTTCGAGATGTGTCTGAATATTCATACTTGATGCCGATTTAACTTTAAACCCATTCATCTTATAATAATCAATTTTGCTATTATATTCCTCCCTATTATTAGTATTAACTATAATACCCATTTTCATCACTTTTACAATTCTTTAATTAAATAATGATATTTATATCAGCCATGATTATAATGTTTTCTTTAAAAAATTAAAAGAGTATGGATAATTTAATAAAAGAAATATGAATTATACATTAAAACTTTTTGCCCATTTCATAGGCTTCCAGAATTTTATTTGGCTGATTGTAAACACTGCCTAAATTTCCCACATCCAATACGTCAACCACTTCATAATTCATGTTCAGTTGGAATGGCTGTATCTTTGTCAAATCAATATATGAATCATAGTATCCTTCTGGTCCAAGATGTGTAAATATCAACATCACCTTACCTGATAATGATATCAGAGGATTGTTTGTAATTCCAAAGAGCCTGTCTATTAAAATCTTTAAAGATTCTGTCATCTGACCATAATATATTGGAGTGGCAACAATTAATCCGTCAGCCTCTGCTATTTCATGGGTGATTGTTAACCCGTCATCGTTTAATACGCAGTCTTTACCTGCCATACAAGTTCCACATGCCTTGCATGCTTCAACATTTAAGTCACCGACACAATATTTGCTGACGTTATGACCTGCTTCCTGTGTGCCTTTAATCATATTATCCAGTAAAATATCCGTGTTAGAATTCTTTCTGGGACTTCCCATTAATGCTACAATATCCATGATATGCATCCCCATTAGTTAGTTTATAAACCTCTTTTGTTTTCACGTATCCCTGCTAAATATTCCATGTCAAAATTCTTTATGCCATATTTTAGTGAGGAGACTATTTGACTTTTATTCTTGTTAAAGTGCATTGTGTTTAAATTCATTGAAGAAGTATGATGTGTGATAAATCGTCCCTCTAAATCCAGATTTTCTATGAATGTTAACAGTTCAGTCATTAAAGCTTTTTCATCCAGAGGATTGAATTTTCCGGCCAGGTATTCTTCAAGCAATTCTGTTCCTTCAAACAAGGTTAAACCGCCTGTTCCAACCACTATCGGATTACATTCACTGAATATTTTTGCTGAATTAATTGCATGTTCATTTGAATGTTCCACACCGGCAACTCCATTCAAATAGGTTAGCCAATAGTTTATACCAGCCTTATCTAACTTATTGCATTGTTCAAGAATATCTTTTGACTGATAACCTTTGTTTATTCTTTTTAAAGTCCAGTCATCTCCACTTTCTGCACCTATGTTAACTTCCACCATTCCCCTTTCTTTGAGAATCTTCAATTGTTCTACCGTCTTGTTTTTAACGTTTGTAACCCTTGC
>AUXO010467062.1_pt1 | contig 11880 bp, 8 predicted proteins | sample 768731 | NCBI WGS metagenome assembly AUXO01 (sample SAMN02715735, study PRJNA202380) | gut metagenome | biome: sheep rumen | host: Ovis aries | place: New Zealand: Palmerston North | reverse complement strand
CCCGCATTGGTTATCCATTTGCGGTTCCAGATATCTTGCATCAACTCGTTCAGTTCGTCTAAGTTGGGCAATAAAGGCGAAGTTACTGTTATTGTATTATTCATCTATATGCAATTTTGCCTGCAAAATTACAAAAAAATAATGACATATACAAACGTATATGCCATAATTTGTAGAAAAATCTTTATTTTTTTATCTTATTCCATGTATTTTGCACCCACTCCGGCATATAATGCATCCAGTTTCGACAGACATCTAACCACCTATTATGTTTGAATTGTTGCCATTCAGCATGATACTTCCCATCTTGAAATTGGTCGTACATTTTGGCATCCTTAAGCATGGCAAAATGCTGCTGCCATATAGACCTACCTGCCCAAATACCACTCTCTTTATAACGATATATAGATGATGAACCTTTAAGAATGGCTATATATCCGCGCTGAGCTAACATCACACCTATCATCCAATCCGCGATGGTAATATCGAACAAATTGGCAGGAAGCTCTCGTAAATATTGTCCATGGAAAACACATGCAGAAAGATTTCCCAACTGATTACCTTCCGATATCTGTTTGTGAAGATCAATTAACTTATATTCAGCATTTTTTCTCTTAACTATTATCCCCACATGCATAGAGTTATATTTCTCATGCAAGAATGTTATCTCATTCATCGACATGCTGCATTCCGGATGGTTCTGTAAGAACTCAACATGCTGCATCAAATGGTTCGGCAACCAATAGTCATCTCCTTCCAATATTGCCACATAGTCAGCTGTTGTGGCGGCAAAAGAGCGTTTATAGTTCTTGCTGATTCCCATATTAGGTTCTTCGGGCAGAAACATCATCGGGAATGGTGATTCAGGAGCAAGATGTTTGATAATTGCGAGCGTATTATCCGGCGAGCAATCATCCGCTACAATGATACGCGCCGACACACCATCCGGCAACTCCTGCGCATATATACTCCGCAGTGCTTGTTCTATGTACTGCTCCTGCTTATAACAAAATAGGATAATATCAATGGTCATCATTTCCGTTTGAGCCATTTGAATGGCTTTAATAATGCTTTTCCTAGCCGATACGCCTTAGAAGAACGGATCTGGTCGTATTGATTATAAACCTTATTAGCCAGCAATAAATTACCTCTTATATAACCAGCCATCTTTGTTCGTTCTAATATTTCTTGTTCTAACATCTCTCGTCCTCTAACGATAGGAAAGAAATCATGCCATTTGTCATATAATATCTGGTTCTGCTTACAATATACGTCATCCGTATTTCCTGGAGAAAAATGCTCGATTAAAATATTTCTCGGAACAATTACCTTCAGATTATGCTTCACCACTTGATAGCATATATCCATATCGTAGCAATGAAAACCATGAAAAGTATCTGCATCCCATCTCAATATGCCGGATTCGAAAAGTTTCTTAGGGATACATATAAAGAGTCCGTCCACCGCAGCTACTTCTTCAAACATATTGGCTGGAGCATTTCCTGATAGTCTGGAAACATAGTTTCCCTTTTCATCTAAATTCCCTTGGATGATTTGCCCTATTGTTGCACCACCCTCCCAATATGAACTCGGTGTATTTGGAATAAACTGCCCACCGACAACTCCTATAAGTCCAGCATCCTCATGCTTATCAAAGAGTTCTGCAACCTCACTTCCCCAATCCTCACTATGGAAAAGAATGTCTTCATGCATGAAGCACAATATATCTCCTTTCGCACGACGGACACCTTCGTTATAGGCCGTGAAGATATTATATTCATTGCGCGAGTTATCTATCACGCACAATTCATATTCACATCCTATCGTCTTTGCGACATTCTGCTTCAATGCCTCATCTATCGCCGCCTTCCGGCTACAAATTATAATCGATATCATACTCTAAATAAACACAAGTACACAAATCAGCACGCAAAGGTACAAAAAAAAAATGACATATACAAATGTATATGCCATAATTCGCCATTTTTTCTTTATTTTGTGATCAAAATAAGTCTTTTTGCAAATTCTTGGCCTAAGTTTTGGAGATTTTCGCTTCTTACTTTTTGCAATTTTCGTGTCAGGCTCCATTCAAGTGCATTTATCTCATTCAGCAAAGGAGTCACATCCATCAAACCATTAACTAAATTAAGACTTTGGGAGAAATACGCATAGCAGAATTTTGTATAATCGCTGCTCTTATACCGATAATGCAGCAACTTGTTCCGTTCTCCGTTAACCACCTCATTTTGAATCGCATTCAAATGTTCATTATCCTCCTTATCGACAAGCGTTTCAGGCAACTGGTTCCACAAATCTTGCAAATGTCCTACTCCTTCTTGTCTGATGATAACTAATCTGCGAATTTGCATCACGCATTCCATATCCGAATCTGCATAGATACATGCTTTTACTGACGATGCCAAATCCGCTCGCATTATCTGAATCAAGACGTGAATTCGCATTAATAGCAATACTATCTCGCCCTTCTCCCCACCTAACTTCTCAAAGAACTCAAAATCTCTTAAACTTCCACGTAAAGAATTCTCCGCTTCACTGGATACCTCTTTTAAGCATTCTATCAACTTTCCGTTATTTCTCAGTTGATTTCGAACCAATCCAACAAGAATAGTCTCAAACGAGATAGGCTGTGCCAATGCGTCAACTACGAATTTATGCTGTCCTTCACACACCTTCTTCATCATCTCAAACACCTTCAGCAAATCACAGCACCACCTTGTCGGTTTTTCTTCGCTATCTGTGCCGAGTATGAATTTAGCTGTATCAATAGGATCGTCATCATAATGCACAAAACTATTGCGAGAATCTTTAATGCTATCATGCAATTGCATCCTCAGGCCTTCTAACTCTTTACATAAGGCTACATATACCTCATCTTCCTTAATAATCGGATTCCGCTTTACCCATTTGGCAACATACGATTTCTCGTCCATTGCCTCATTATAAAATGCACTATATGCTTCGTATAAGTTAACTATCAAGTACTTGATATGATACCTTCGCTCATAAGAGCTCTCATACCGCAGACATGCTCGAATGGATGCACACAGATCCATGCTGATGATTGTTATCCGAAATAGCAAATCCTGATTCGCGTCTTGCTTCTCTTGAAGTCGCGCAAATAACCAATCCGCTTGCACTCTATACGCAAACATATTTAGACCTAAGCTTGCACACAATTGCTCACGCCCTTCCTGTGTTAATTCTTTGGATGATATTTGTGTCTCTTCTGCCATTATGCGTGTGATCAATTCAATCTGGCATACATCTCATCCTCCATCGTTTGAATCTGATGCACCTCCTTTTGCACGTCATTAATCATCTTGGATGCCCATTGACGGACCTCGTTCAGTTTATGGTTTGTTAGAGGCGTTAACACATCCAATTGATGTCTATGGGGCTCGACTGCTGATCCAACCGTAATCATACTACCCATATTGGCCGCTAATTCACCCAAGACATACTGTTCGGTGCCATATTCATCAATGATAGTCTGAATTAGATGTGTAAACTGTCCATCCGCGCCATACAACGGAGCCATACGCGCGACATTCATAGGTGCATATTGCGGATGTCTCCGACACCATGCTAACAATAGTTCATCATGCTCCGGCACAAAAATGTACATTCCCACTTCACCTCGTTCAGCACCTTGCATCACTCCAATCATGCTGCTTATGCGATAGCGCGTATACTCATCTACCCGCTCATAGACATCTTCCATTTTGCGCCACATCAGCTCAAAATACTGGGAGAACAAAATACGCAACGTATCCTGGGCATAAGGGTTATAATGGATTAAGGACAAGTCTTCTGCTATCTGGTTTGCATACAAATCACCTGCCCAATCAGCCCACCTCTCATCGGATTTTCCGTCTAATAATTGATTAACAACATGATGGAAACTGATATCATCCAGCAATGGTTTTGATAGTTCATGAATATGCGTCATCATCATCTGCCTGAGATATTGCGTAGTCTGTTCACATCTATCGTTATACCAATGTGCATAACTGGATCCCATTGAAATAGCAGTGTTCAAACTATCATCCGTGTTCACATCCTCTATTTGTTTCAGCAATCCTGCCATTTGTTCATCTTCCATCATGTTAAAACGGAAATTGGACAGATACTGCGTAAAGTAAGCTGCTGACACCTTGCCACTCTTGACCAACTCAATCAAGAAATCTGTTTCTGCATTATCCATCCTTTCGCTACGACCGGCGACTATAGGGAAAAGCAATTCCACCAGTGATGTTTGAACAATCGCATTCTTCAAATATTCATATACATTCTCCGATACGTTCTTGCAGAAACTGATAAAAATGGAGTTATATTTCCGCTCAGCGTGCTCTAATAAAGCTATTGAATCATCAATAAACAATTTGGCTTGTTCGTCATTCAGGCAATGTGCTAACTCTATGCCAAATGCGTCTGCATTGAATACTTGCATAGAGTATATTTGTGCCAATTCGTTTTTACTATACGATTTAGCAAACTCCTGCGCCAATGCAGTATATTCCTCTCTTTCTATGATGGTTTGTTTATCGGTTCCTATCGAGAAGTCCCATTTCCATTTCTGCTCAACATACCTAAATCGCGACACAAAATCATGCTGTGTAAGTTTTGTTATTTGGCTCGTTATGGTTTGCCTTTCTTCCCTCGTCAATGCTACACGTTCATCGTGATTAATACGCTGAAGCAGTTCTAACATCTCGCTCCATTTACCACTCGACTTAGTGATGTACGCATCTACAAAAGGTACATATAAACCAAAATTAGCTATAGTCGCCTGATACCATATACTATCACATATAATCTTCCGAATCTGTTGCTCATTTCTACTTTGTTGCATAAATATGGACAGGATACCTAAACAATCATCGCAATATTTCTTGATCTCAGCATCATTCTTTGGTCGATAATATTTTTTTATCTCGGTTCCGAACTGTTCTGCCCCAGAGAAGAATACAGGCTGAGAGGTGCCCAAAGCTGCGTCAATCGCTCTTAATATAAATGGATGGTATTGTTCAGTGTTCATCATGCGCTTCAAGAAGTCGATACGCGTGTCATAATCCACCTCTGTAGCCGCTAACTGGATGAAGAACAGTCGAACAAATTGCCCTGTCGCATTATTGCTAAAATGCTCTGTTTCCGCAATAGCAAGGCGAAGCATCATCTCTGCGCCTTTATCAAACGTCTGCTTAATAAAGCATAATTTCTCAAGCGTCCAAACGAGGTTCCTTCTTGCTTTCTCCAACTGTCTTAGCTCATCATATGAGAGAGGAATAAGTATCTGCCATAACCGATCTGCTATAGTTTCCGGGTTCACTTCCACAAATGAGCGGAAGAGATGTGAACCCAATTCAGAGTTGAGAACTTCCGCGTTTACAAAAGGGCTATCTACTGCAAAAATTGCGTTGACGACAAGATTTGAATTCTCGTCCTCTACATACGTCATGTCTTTCATTTGGTCACTGAAAGCCAATGATAGGGTCTCGCTAAGTGTTTCGTGCGAACTGATAGCGTTCATTACGCTTTTAATCCGTTTCTTATCGCATCCTTTCAACCACTCCCTTATCAAGCGCATAGCTAACGGCTTAGGCCGTATGCTTATTAATCGTCCTCTTTGCTCTATGTAGCCTCGCTGCAAACCTTCTACGATCAGTCTTCTAAAATCATTAACAAGCACTTGCTCATCGCCATCCAAAGAGGTAATATGTTTATTTGTCGCCACAAACTCCAGTTCATTGGCTCGATCATCTATATACCCTATCCAATTGAATAGCGCAATTGACTGCAACATCTTTCGATCTTTGCTATCTGCCTGATGTCCAAATACTTTATCCCATATCGTCTCTTCATTAATATCTCCTAATGCGCGATTCTCTTTTAGGCCATCCAATAAAAGATGCGCCATAAGTGGTATACCTCCGGCAAATGACACTATTCTTTCTTTGTATCTTGGATCATAATCACGCCTTCTCTCCTCCAATATTCCGTCTACAATTTCCGGCATTCGTTTAGGTACTTCAATTGCCATTTCTGCGCTTCCGAATGGCTCTAACATATCATGCGTGATACCTATCAATTTTATTCTTGAACGAGCAGCTCGCCTTTTATCTAATATGCCCATCCATGTGATTTTATCGCAGTTATCTATAATGAGTATTAGATCCTGGCTCTTTGTATCAGAAAATATGCGATTCAATTGGTCGTAGAACTCTTTAACATTATCAGTTTTTTCTATGTCATAATAATCAGCATATAAATAGTTGTGCCTTTCCTCTTTTCCGCGAAATGCCTCCAGAATCATCCGAGTTTTTCCCATGCCGGAAATGCCTTTGATTCGAATAATTGGATTAGTCGTTGCCAATACCTTATTCTGAATATCATTAAAGAATTCTCCTCCTACGAACCTACATCTTTTCTGCATTTTTCTATCATGTTCTGCCCATCCGATGAATGGTAGATATTCTATGGCTTTTAGTTCCACTGCTGCTAACACAGCTTCGCTTATAGCCTCAGACAATGCATTTATAAGTTCTTTTTCCTCTTGGGTATCTATAATCTTGAACTCATCTTTTATATTTGCCTTATATCCAATAGGGAATCGTCTATTTCGATAATCGACCGGAATACATTTATCATCTTCATTAGGATCTCCTTGTGTAGTGTTCATCACTTTGATTACCCCACTTTGGCCTAATCGTTTTTTCGCTAATCCATATTCCTGGCTTACATTATTGCTTCCTTCATTCTTGGTATTGTAGTTCTTCAATTTCATGAGAAATAAAAAGAATTTATCTACCAATCTGGTACATGTCAGGTCTGCAACAAATATATGGCATGAATCGACTAAACGATTGGCGAGTTCTTCGATACTGTCTTCATCGTTTCGGATTATCATTGTAGTATCCGTATAGTGGATTCCTATATATCTCAAATCTCCTTTATGCTCTACATTTTCAATCGCCTTTTGAATACAATACTTCAAAAAATCAGTATGGGTATGATGTTCCTTACGTGCCCTTTTAGAAGCACGCTTATCCAAGTCTGTCTGATAGGAGAACATTAATGTTAATTCCATAATTACTATATTCTCAATTGTGTATCTTTCAATTTATCAATATGTCTATGATCTCACACCCAAGGTCGCCATAGCACGTTCAATCACAGGAGCCATATCGTAATACTTATATTCAGCCAAGCGTCCTCCAAAAATCACATTCTCCTCTTTCGCGGCCAACTCACGATACTGCTCTGCCAATGCATTATTCCGTTCATCGTTCACCGGATAATACGGTTCCATTCCAGGCTTGTACTCCGTGCTATACTCCTCACTCACCACTGTATTTGCACACTCGTACACCGCTTGCCCAAACATCTCAAAATGCTTATGCTCAATCACACGGGTGTACGGCACCTCATGCGACGTGTAGTTCACCACTGCATTGCCTTGATGATTCGGCGTATCTTCTACCCTCGTCTTGAATGACACCGTTCTCCAATCCAATCGTCCTAACCGATAATCGAAGTACTCATCGAGTTGACCAGTATACACCAACGTATCCGCAATCTCACGCCAATTCTCTTTATATTCCTTAAAGAAATCGCAGTTCGTCTTCACGTTCGAGCCTTCCAATAGTTTCTCCATCAACGCGTTGTAGCCTCCAATCGGAATACCCTGATACAGATCATTGAAGTAGTTATTATCAAATATAAACCGTACCGGCAGACGCTTGATGATAAACGCAGGAAGTTCCTTACAATCACGCCCCCACTGCTTTTCGGTATACTCTTTAATGAGTTTATAGAATATATCTTTGCCTACCAAACACAACGCTTGCTCCTCCAAGTTCAGCGGTTCGCGTCCGTTCAATGCAGCAATCGCCTCAGCACGTTGCTCCTCAATCTTCGCTTTTGCTTCATCGGGAGTAATCACGACCCACATCTGAGCAAAAGTGTTCATATTGAACGGCAGGTTATATAACTCTCCATGATAGTTCGCCACCGGACTATTGGTGTAGCGATTAAAAGGCACTAGTGAGTTCACTAAATTCCACACCTCCTTATTGCTAGTATGAAAGATATGCGCACCGTATTTATGCGCATTAATACCCTCCACTTTCTCGCAATACACATTTCCCCCAGCATGCGGACGTTTGTCTATCACCAGACACCTCATCCCTGCTTGCGTAGCCTTATACGCAAACGTTGCTCCGAAGAGACCTGATCCTACTATGAGATAATCATACTTTTTCATACCAAAGTTTTTATCAACTTTGCAGGGCATCCTGCAATCACTGAATTCTTCGGGAAACTATGCGTAACTACCGCGTTTGCTCCAACAATTACATTATCTCCAAGCGTAACCCCCGGCATAACACACACTCCATCGCCTATCCAGACATTTTTTCCTATCTTTACCGGCTTATGTGAAAGTGGTCTAAGTTCAGGTCTTTTTTGAATATCATCTTTTGTTATATCGCCATGGAAATGATCAGTTATAAAAACTTTACTAGCAACCATAGTACCATCTCCAATACTGATACTATCAATACAGCCAATGTGACAACTATCCTCAAATGAAACATTATTCCCTATCTTCAATATTGGAATAACTTGCTCATCCATTTGTGTATACATCGCTTGTATTCGCAAATGCGTTACTGCTCTAAAATTATCACCAATGCTTATATATTCCGCACCATGAATAAGATATGATTTTCCAAAGTTCACATTATTGCCACAACTAAGCATGTGATCCTTTATCCACATCTCTTCATGTTGTTCATGATGGGAATTTTCCTCTCTTAAGTAAGGCGTTAACAGATGCGCAATGTACTTAAGAATATTTTTCTTAACTCTGTCTAACATAACTCAAACACTTTACACATTTGTCCTTCAAATTCTTCTTTTTCTGCTAATATCGCTTCTCTATAAAATTTGAAATCATCAACTGCAGTTTCATAATCTCTCAACGTGGCTTTTATTTGCTCAATAATAATCGTTTTATCGGTAGTCTTTTCATCAAATTTATAGTTTTTCAACAAAGGAACATCTTCGAAAAATCCTGCCGATCCTCTGAGTCCTGTTATAACACAACATCCACTCATGGCACATTCCCGCGGGAGCCTATCCTTTCCGGGATGAAAACCAAAATCAATATATAATTTTGCTCTTCGCATTATTTCTAATAGTTGAGCTCGACTAAATCCTTTAAGTGGTATCCAATTCAAATCAGGTGCCAAATCTATCAACTGTTTCGTGAACTCATACCCTTTACTAGGGTTATACAAAATCATGTCTTCTTTCTTTGATTTGTCTATTTGCGTGAAATAATCCGTGTTGATATAATCTTTGAGCGGGAGTATCTCTCGGAATCCAGCATTGATCAAGAAGTGCTGTATATATTCGGCTTGATAACCACATACTATGTCCATATCTACCAACTTCCGGATAGAAAGCAAGTCCTTAAAACAGTTATGTCGGTGCTTAATTGAACGCTTCAACCATTTCCATCCCCATTTCCGTCCCAAATGTTTATCAAAGCGATACAAATCACATGGACTAATATAACCTTGTGAGGTTGTGAAGAAATTATCTACACTTATCCACCATAAGAACTTCTGTGTTTGCGAATATCGCGTCACAAAATTGAATATTCCTTCATAAAACACCTCAATATTATGGTTATTATCAATAACGGATTCAGCTATCGACACATCATAAACACTATAGTCCGATGGAACTTTATGTGGCGCATCCCCAAAATACACGATATGAGCCTCACGACCATGCTTGCGTATATAACTTACAAGTTGGTGCAACAACTCAGCGCCACCTGTCACTACTCCCGATGGACAGTAGACATAAATCTTTGTATCTTTGTAAAACTTCAACATATGTTAAAAATTTAGCTTTTCATATCTTTAAAAGCGAAGCGTCTATACTATGATGCTTCAACTCTGCGGCAAATAATTTATATTTCTCTTCGTCCGCAGTATAATCCACATGCGCTCTGTTTAGTTTTGTATATTTTGGTTTTGCTAAATCATGACATTTTAGCAATTCTAAATGCATAACACCTATATGATTCAATGCACCTATCACCTCTTTACTTCGTTGCTCCATCGAATTCACAAAAACTAATCTGTAGATTATTTCATGTTGTTCCAATAGTCTTATCTTCTCTCTTATTTCATTAAGGTATTTCTCATCTCCCAGCATCATCTCCGGCTGAAATTTCAAATCGATTATTACTCCATCTAAATAATCCTTGCATTGTACTATGCGCTCTAGAGGTACACAAAGTGATGTCTCGACAAACACAGATATTGATTTATTTTTCAGATTTCTCAATAATGGCAATAATTCTTCGGCATACAGCAAAGGTTCGCCTCCTGAAAAAGTAACTCCGCCTCCGGATGATTGGAATAATTCATAATCGGCATAAATCTCATCTAATAAATTTTCCATTGCCATCGTTTGAGAAGTCGCATTCGCTACTCCAAACGGACATTTCGCTATTGATCTATCTCCTCCGCTTCTTTCACATGCTGCACAGATTTCTGATTCTTTTCCTTGTTTTAATAAGCATTTGCTTTCCTCCACAAACCACTCATCTTCCATCGAAATAGCCTCCGGATTACAGCACCACGGACATCGCAAAGTGCAACCCTTCAGAAAAACAGTTGTGCGGACACCCGGTCCATCATATACACAACCTCTCTGTATTGAGACTACTTTAAGCGGCTTCATACAACTTTGCTCTTTCGATTAAGTTATCCTTATATTCATCCGGTAAGTCATTAAAATACGCACTAAATCCCCATACACGAACAATTAGATGTTTGTATTTGTCAGGATGCATCCGTGCATCAATGAGTGTCTTCGAGTCTAAAGTGTTTAATTGCATTTCAAAGATACCTTTGCTGCTTGCATACTTGAGGATATCTTTTAACTTTCCTTTATTCTTGACGTATGATGTAGGTATGATAAAGTCAACTACATTCCCATTGATCCTATTGCCAGAATAATTTAATTGTGACGCAAAATCAATAATCTGAGCTATATCAACATGCGCTGATATAGGCGAGATATGAACCGCGAACGGTTCTCCATTTCTTCTCCCATCCATAGATGCTCCGACATCGCCAGATTGTTCAATATAATTTGGCGAGGAGAATCCAACCTTGACGGAATTCCCGTTTATCTTTAATGAACCCACACAATCTCCGATATATGTCATCATATCGTTTGTCAATGAGACTACCTCCGGCAATGTATTACCATATTTGACATCTCCTTCTTTGAGTAATTGCATAACATCTTCATATCCCTCAAAATTTGCTTTCAATGCCTTTTGACATTGTTCCCAAGTTAACAATTGCTTCTCATAGATTAAATGCTTAATGTTGAGTAATGCATTTATTGTATTAGGCAGACTTACAATCTCTAATCCGTGGAATGCATACTTGGCGCCACCTTTCGTATAATCTAATCCTTTTGCTATGCAATCATCGAAGAACAAACTATACAATGGTGATACATCAAAGTCTATATCATAAACCGAATCGCAAATTTGCTGATATAATGCTTTTTTGTATGCTGACAATAAAGAGTCAAAATCTTTCGGTGTATCACTCGTCTCTAACAAATTATTCAGCGATTGAAGAACCACGATGGATGGTAATGAATTATTTTGATCGAATGATTTGCCGATTACCAACGGTTCCCAGCATGCGGATGTTCCAACGTTATAGATATCTTCTTGATTATAACCGAACTGCACCATATTCTCCATTATAGGTTTCTCATTCATGAGTAACGGAGAACCGTGTCCTTTTAGGATACTAT
>AUXO014949364.1_pt1 | contig 11881 bp, 12 predicted proteins | sample 768731 | NCBI WGS metagenome assembly AUXO01 (sample SAMN02715735, study PRJNA202380) | gut metagenome | biome: sheep rumen | host: Ovis aries | place: New Zealand: Palmerston North | reverse complement strand
TCTACCGGTGTGTCGATAAGAGATTCCGGAATACATCCGCCGGAAGGACCGCCGGTCTGGGCTGCCTTGAACTTTTTGCCGTTCGGAATGCCGCCGCCGATGTCCTCGATGATCTCACGCAGGGTGGTACCCATGGGGATTTCCACCAGACCGGTGTTGTTGATCTTTCCGCCGAGAGCGAATACCTTGGTACCTTTGGATTTTTCGGTACCCATGGAAGCGAACCAGTCTGCGCCGTTCAGGATGATCTGCGGAATATTTGCAAAGGTCTCCACGTTGTTTTCAACGGTGGGAGAGTTGTACAGACCACGTACTGCCGGATACGGAGGACGCGGACGCGGCTCACCACGGTTGCCTTCGATGGAGGTCATCAGAGCAGTCTCTTCACCGCAGACGAATGCGCCGGCGCCAAGACGGATCTGAAGATCAAAATCAAAACCGGAACCGAAGATATCCTTGCCCAGAAGGCCGTACTCTCTGGCCTGTGCGATTGCGATGCTCAGACGTTTAACGGCGATCGGATATTCTGCACGTACATAGACATAACCCTTTGTTGCACCGATGGCATAACCGGCAATAGCCATAGCCTCGATGATGGCGTGGGGATCACCTTCCAGCACGGAACGATCCATGAATGCGCCCGGGTCGCCTTCGTCAGCGTTGCAGACGACATATTTCTGAGGTGCTTTGTTCGGTGCGCAGAGTGCCCATTTGCGTCCGGTGGGGAATCCGCCGCCGCCTCTTCCGCGGAGACCGGAGTCCGTTACGCACTGGATGACCTCTTCCGGAGTCATTTCCGTAAGGGCCTTGCCGAGAGCTGCATAACCGTCCATTGCGATATACTCTTCGATGTTTTCGGGATCGATCACACCGCAGTTACGCAGAGCCACACGCTTCTGTGCTTTGTAGAAACGGGTCTCTGAAAGAGCGGTATCCAGATGGGTGTCGTCTTCTTCCTTTTTGTCTGTGTCATTGTATACCAGACGCTCTACCGGACGTCCCTTCAGCAGATGCTCTTCAACGATTTCCGGAACATCGGCTTCCGTAACACGGCTGTAGAAGGTGCCGTCGGGATATACGATTACGACCGGGCCGAGGGAGCAGAGTCCGAAGCATCCGGTCTGAACCAGCTTGACCTCGTTTTCCAGGTCAAAATTCTTAATCTGAGTTTCGAATTCCGCGCGGATCTTCGGGCTGCCGGATGACGTACAGCCGGTACCGCCGCAGATAAGTACCTGTGATCTTACCATAGCTTAGTAACCCTCCGTTAAGACTGATATGCGCCGATCGTATACTGCTCTACGACCTTGCCGCCCTTCAGGTGCTGCTCGACGACTTCCTTAGCCTTTTCCGCCGTCATCTTTACATAGGTGACTTTTTCTTTGTCTGCCTGGAAGATTTCCACAACAGGCTCATACTGACAGATACCGATACATCCGGTCTGAGAGACGGTAACCTTGTCGGAAAGACCTTCTTCGCTGACATCTTTCACAAACTCATTAAGAACGGGTCTCGCGCCGGCGGCAATACCGCAGGTAGCCATACCCACAACGACACGGATATCGCCCGAGCCTTCGCGGAGAACAACTCTGTCCTGCATCCTGGCTTTGATTTTCTGAAGTTCCGCCAAAGATTTCATATATAACCTCCTAAAATTTTATTACTCCGTATCCTGAGGACCGGAATACTGTTCATTCACGTATTCCTCGATCCACTTGATCACTTCATATTCGTTCAGGGGAACACCGTCCAGAACCTCCCGGATCTGTCTGGTATCCAGTTCCACCAGAACGTCTTTCTGCTGGTTCAGAATCCTGTGTCTGAAATAAAAATCCGTATCCGGATGACCCTGGATCAGGGTACAGACGGTGGATACCACATCCCCTAAGGGAGTGAAATCGATACTGTCCTGATAAAACAGGGCTTCCACCTTTGTCCCGTGATGAACCGGATCCACGTCCTTGCTTACCGATTCCACCTTCATAAAGCCTCCGGTCTGTTCCGCGGCCAGCTTTAAGAGAGGAAGTCCCATTCCCACCTTCCGGGTGGTCCTGGTGGTATAAAACGGATCCGTGACTCCACGGAGGATTTCTTCGGACATTCCCGAACCGTTGTCCTCTATGGTCAGCCTGAGCGTATTCTCTTCTTCGTCAATGAGAATGGAAGTAAGCGTCGCACCTGCTTTCGTAGAGTTCTCGGTGATATCCAGAATATTCAGTGACAATTCCTTCACAGCTTTTCCCCCCTGATGATTCTGATCAGATTATGCCTGACCAATGCACTGGAATAGGGTTCATCCGGAATTTCCAGAGATTCGTTTTCCTCCCGCAGATCCGTCAGATAATGTGCATCCGAACTTACCAGGATCTGCTTGTTTTCCAGATGATGATCCTTTGTATATGTATCGATATTTTTCCGGAAATGAAATTCCACAGCCGGAAATTCCGGCTCCGGCGGCACCGTTCCCAGTATGGCAACAACGCCGTTCGATTCCCGGTCGATATGAGCCGGATAACAGACGCCATCATATTTTTCCACGATTTGGGGGACCTCATCGTAGGAAATATCGGTAGCGTTCGTGAGAAAATCAGGCTCTTCTCCGATGATCTCATCCTCACCGTCCAGGATCAGCTGATCTCCGAAGATTTCCTTGTCATTCGGAAAACGGATTCTGTGCTCATCGATCTCGTCATTAAACCGAAGAGCATTTTCCAGCTCCGGAAACAGGCATACCACATGGATATCCTCCGAGGTGGTCAGTTCCATTCCCGGAACAGGGATGATCCCGTACCGCTTTGCGGCGGTAAAAAATGCGGGACAGTTCCTGCAGCTGTTATGGTCGGTAAGGGCCATGATCTGAATATTGTTTAATGTTGCCATCCCCGCCAGATTATTCGGCGTATTGTCATTGTCTGCACAGGGTGACAGACAGGAATGGACATGAAGGTCGTAGGTATAACGGCTCATGAAAGAAGTTCCTTCAGCCTTACGGCCGTCTCATAGATCGGAAGCGGACTTTTCAGGACGTTGACATCCTTTATTTCCGCCTGGGCTTTTACATCTTCCGGAAGATCCACATTTTCAGCCAGAATCACACAGGCTGTATCCGCCAGCGTCGCCACCGCGATCACGTTGATGTTGGACATGATCGTGATCCAGGCGTTATCCTGACGGGCGCGCCCCATGACCCAGCTCAGAAGATCTCCGATATAGACACCGTCGATCTCCCGGTCTCCATCCGGAAGCGTGATCATCTCAAAACCGTTGTTGATAAGCTCAGAAACCTTCATTCTCCTGTTTCTCCTCTCGTCTCGCTATCAGAATGGGACAGGAAATCTCTTTGATGCCTGCACGTACCATATCCTCCGCATGTGCCCTGCAGTTCGGAGCCCCGCAGGCACCGCAGTCGATTCCGGGAAGAGCTTTCCGGATCCGCTGGATATCCGCCATCATCCGCATGGATTCGCCGATATTGCTGCTGAGACGCGACATCGGCACATACGCCGGCATCTCACCAAAAAGAAAATTATCGGGAATATACTGTTCATCCTTATCCGGAAAATTAACGGCTATGGGCAGACACCGGCTTATGGACCGCAGCCGGCTTTTTGCAATGAACGGATTCTGTACGGTCAGAACGCCTCCCACGCATCCGCCGGGACAGGCATTCAGCTCGACAAATCTGACATGCTGGATATTACCGTTTTCGATTTCCTCCAGCACTTTCCTTACATTGTCAATTCCGTCTGCTGCCAGATAATCTTCATTCAGGATCGCTGTGGATTCTCCTCCGCTGCTCGCCCACATGATTCCGTTCATACCGGTTTCTGACAAAGTTTCCATGTTTTCATCCCTCTTCATGACATCCAGAAGACGGAAATAAACATCACTGATCGCCACAACAGCGTCTACCTTGCTTTTGTATTCGCCGAAATTGTTATGAACATAGCTCATTTTCGAGGGACACGGAGAAATAAAACAGATTCCTATTTCTTCATCCGCCAGCTCCGGATGTTCTTCCTTTGCCTTCATTCTGGCCCAGTCCGCTGCAACCTCCATCGGAGGCAGCATATGAAGCACATGATCCTCCAGCGAAGGATAGACCAGGGAGATCAGCCGCAGCACGGCCGGACAGGCCGAGCTGATGAGAGGTTTTGCAACACCGTCAGCCTTCAGATATTTCCGGGTATAGGCAGAAACCAGTTCCGCCGCCTTGGCTACCTCAAAAACATCGTCAAAACCGATTTTTTTCAGCCCGTTCAGGATATAGTCCACATCATCCATATTGTTGAACTGGCCATACAGACTGGGCGCCGGCAGCGCTATTTTATAGCGGAACCGTTTCATCACTTCAAGGCTGTCCGTCTCTGCGCGCTTTGCGTTGTTGGCACAGATCCGGATGCATTCTCCGCAGTCTATACACCGATCCTGATTGATCACGGCATGACCGTCAATGATCCTGATGGCTTCCGTGGGACAATGATGGAGGCAATTCGTACATCCTGTACACTTCTTACGGTCCAGCAAGACGGAATGTTCGTAAGAATCCATGTCTCCTCCTTTGTTCACTTCATGAAAATTCTCATTCTTATGGTGGTCCCGACACCCAGTTCGGTTTCGATGGACATCTCATCCGAGTACCGTTTCATGTTGGGCAGTCCCATACCGGCGCCGAATCCGAGAGAATGGATCTCCGCCGTAGCCGTGGAATATCCTTCCTGCATGGCTTTGTCCACATCCTCAATACCGGGTCCCTGGTCGGCAAGGACAATATCCACATAATCCTCCGTTACGATGACATCGGCTGTACCGCCGCTGGCATGGATCACCATATTGATTTCGCCTTCATACATGGCGATCGATAGCTTTCTGATCACTTCAGAAGGAAGACCAAGCTGTCTCAGACTTTTTTTGACAGCCACTGACGCGGTTCCGGCCGAAGTAAAATCAGATCCGTCCACTTCGTAGTGGAATACAAGAGGCTCAGACATCCTGCTTGACATCATCTTTCTGAAGCCCGTTCGAATAAAGTCTTCCGCAGGCTTCATACAGCCTCATATCGGTAGCCATAACGACTATTCCCGAATTTCTGGCCAGCGTCAGAATGGCCTCCGTAGGCTGTTTCGATCTCACGAAAACGATGCATACCATATCCATCATTTCCGCTGTTCTGACTACCTGAGGATTTACAAGGCCGGTAAGCAGCACTGCCTGATCCTTCACGTAAGCAAGAACATCACTCATCATGTCACATCCACAGGCGGAATATACATGCCTTCCCAGCTCTTCTTCGCCACAGAGTACTTTGGCGTTCAAAAGCTCCTTTACCCTGCTGATCTTCATCCCTTCAGGCCCTTTCGTCAATCGGTGTACTTCGCCAGGATGTCATCCACATCCTTCTCCGTAATACGGCCGTACACATCCTCATTTACCATCATGACCGGTGCAAGACCGCAGGCTCCTACGCATCTGGCAGCCATCAGGGAGAATTTTCCGTCTTCGGTACATTCTCCTTCGCCGATCCCCAGTTTTTCCTGAAGTGTCTCGTAGATTTTACCGGATCCCTTGACATAGCAGGCTGTGCCCAGACAGACGGAAATGTTGTATTTTCCTTTTGGTGAAAGGGCAAACTGTGCATAGAAGGTGGCTACGCCGTACACCTTCTCGAAGGGTACATCCATTCCCTCCGCAATGGCATTCTGAACTTCGTAGGGCAGATATCCGTAGATATCCTGAGCCTTCTGCATAACGACCATCAGATTGCTGGCATCATGCTTGTTCTCATCGATGACCTTCTGAAGCTCGAGTGCCTGTTCCTCCGTTCCTTTAAAAGGAACTTTGCTGGCTACTTTCTTCATTCAATAACCTCCAGATGTTTGATATTAAAACAACAGTCATTAAAACCTCTGCCTTGTTTTGGGCATAGTACACCCATAGACAGCAGTTTCTGCCAATAATTATACACACGGCCTTCTTCCATGTCAACGAAAACCCGTTATTTAATTCACAAAACGGGCTGTTTTTACTGGTATAAAACAATAAAAAAACTAACAGGAAAGCGATTTTTCCTGTTAGTTTTAATTAACTATCTTTCTGTTATCTCTTTCATTTCCGGAAGCATCCGTATGCTTCGTTCCAGGATCCCGTTCATCCAGGCAATGGCGATGCCGTAATTGGTAAAAGGAACGCCGTTCTGTACGGCCTGCTTCATCCGGTACTGCATTTCGGCGGCATTCAGCATGCATCCTCCGCAGTGGATCACAAGATCAAAGCTTTGGATATCCTCCGGATATTCTCTTCCGCTGGAATAAGACAACGAAAAATCCTTTCCGGTATATTTCCGGAGAAGGGCGGGCAGCTTCACGGTCCCTATATCCTCACACTGCCGGTGATGGGTACAGCCTTCGCTGATCAGGATTTTTGCTCCGGACTGCAGCCGGTCGATCTTCCGGGCTCCTTTTACCGCCTCCGTCAGAAATCCCTTATACCGGGCCATCAGAATCGAAAAGGAGGTCAGCGGGATTGTTTCCGGAACGATGTTCCTGACATAGGCAAATACCTGCGAATCGGTGACCACAAGAGCCGGCTGCTGTCCGGATTTTTCCAGCAGCTCCAGCGTTTTCTGGAGCTGTTTTTCCTTTGTCACCACGGAAACCGCATCCAGATCCAGGATTTCCCGGATCATCATCTGCTGGGGAAGGATCATGCGGCCTTTCGGGGCGCTCCCGTCGATGGGCGTCACCAGTACCACAACATCCTCCGGACGGATCACATCTTCCAGAAGCAGCCCTTTGATCTGATCCGGTTTGAGAAGGCGGCCGATTTTTTCCTTCAGCTCTTTAATACCCTGTCCGGTAAGAGCGCAGGTATAAACCGTATTCTCTTTTTCTTCTTTCTTTTCCGCGGGACAGAGATCGGTTTTGTTGCAGACCGTAAGCCAGGGGATCTTTCTCTGTTCGAAGATCCGGATCAGGTCCTCTTCGGCAGGCTGCAGCTTTCTGCCGCATTCGGTCACCAGAACGGCGATATCACAGTTCATGGTTATTTTTCTGGCTGCCTGGATTCTCTTTTCTCCGAGACTTCCCTCGTCGTCGATTCCCGGCGTGTCAATGATCACCACCGGTCCGAGAGGAAGGATCTCCATGGATTTCCGTACCGTGTCGGTGGTGGTTCCTTTCACTTCGCTGACCACCGACATTTCCTGACTGGTCACTGCATTGACAATACTGCTTTTTCCGGCATTTCGAAGCCCGAAAAAGCCAATGTGGATCCGGTCGCCCGAAGCGGTATCATTCAGACTCATTCTGATTCCTCTCTTTTATACTGATAAATCATCAATCTCGGATTTCTGAAGAAATCCATTTTTTAAAAGTATATATCCCTCTTCCCGTTTTCGATCTTTTTCAGTTCGGTACGGACCACTTCCTTGATGGAATCTTTTCCTATATTATTGATTTCTTTTTCGATCAGCGCATCACCGACCTTCTTTGTCTCCTCCGAAGCATAATCCACCAGGAATTCCTTCAGCGTCATCAGTGCATTCGGATGACAGCAGTTCTGGATCTGTCCGGATTTGCAGAGGGACATAAAACGGTCTCCGGTGCGGCCTTCCCGATAACAGGCGGTACAGAAGGACGGAATATATCCCGCTGTCATAAGCCAGCGTACCACTTCGTCGAGAGTACGGTTGTCCGATACGTCAAACTGTTCGGTGTCATGCGGTCTTTCCTCTTCGGTGTAACCGCCTACGGAGGTACGGCTGCCGCCGCTGATCTGGCTCACGCCGAGACGAATGATCTTTTCTCTTACTTCCGGCGTTTCTCTGGTGGAAATGATCATTCCGGTATACGGAACAGCGATACGGATGCAGGCTGCGATCTTGCAGAACATATCATCGCTCAGAGAATTGTCGAAAGCGGTGGGATCGATGTCATCCGCTTTCTTCACCCTGGGTACGCTGATAGTATGCGGGCCTACGCCGTGAACCGCCTCCAGATGTTCCGCATGCATCAGAAGACCGGCAAATTCGTATCTGTATTTGTCCAGACCGAAGAGAACGCCGATTCCCACATCATCGATTCCGCCTTCCATGGCCCGGTCCATGGCTTCGGTATGATAGGCATAATTATGCTTCGGTCCTGTCGGATGAAGAGTCTCATAGCCTTCCTTGTGATAGGTTTCCTGGAAAAGGATGTAGGTACCGATGCCGGCTTCCTTCAGCTTCCGGTAGTTCTCCACCGTTGTTGCCGCAATGTTGACATTCACTCTGCGGATCGCGCCGTTTTTATGCTTTACGGAATAGATCGTGTTGATGCATTCCAGAATATATTCGATGGGATTGTTTACCGGATCTTCACCGGCTTCGATGGCCAGCCGCTTGTGTCCCATATCCTGCAGGGCGATCACCTCCGCCCTGACCTCTTCCTGGGTCAGTTTTTTACGGGGAATCGTCTTGTTTACAGCGTGATACGGACAGTACAGACATCCGTTTACGCAGTAATTGGAAAGATAAAGAGGAGCAAACATAACGATACGGGTACCGTAGAAATCCTTTTTGATCTGCTCCGCCAGATCATAGATTTCATTGTTCTTCTCTTCATTTTCGCAGGCCAGAAGAACACTGGCTTCTCTGTGGGAAAGACCTTTTCTGAGCTTTGCCTTTTCGATGATCTGATCGATCAGCTCCAGATTGTTCTTATTTTCATCCGCGTAGGCCAGTGTGGCACGGATTTCTTCATCGTTGATAAATTCCTCTGCTTTCAGTGATTTTGGATCATATTTGATCATTTTCGTTTCCTCCTTTTGAATCTCCTCTGTCTGTCACGATCCGGCAGCCGGTCTTCTCCATGCGTTTTTTCAGACATTCGATGCATTGGGCCGCCTCGTCTCCGGTACATATTTTGTTGTCATACAGAAGGTATTTTTTTCGTACATCTCCGGGTGAAAGATTCGGCATCAGCACGTTGGCTCCCGCCATGATCCCAAGCTCTCTTCCCCGGGGATCGATGGTCCCCAGAGCGGTCGTAGCCGGAAGAAGAACCTTGGGCAGGGTAAGCCGTATCAGTCCCAGCATAAAAAGGGTCATGGAAAGCGTTCCCGCTTCCCGGTCTCCGAAGGGAGTATCCTTATGCGGTATAAAAGGTCCGATCCCGCACATGTGCGGATTCAGCTCCTTCAGAAACAAAAGCTCCTCCGCAAGATTTTCTTCGGTCTGGAAGGGAGAACCCACCATAAAGCCGGCCCCGGTCTGATACCCAAGCTCTTTCAGCTTCCGCAGACATTTCATCCGGTTTTCAAAATCCATTTCCGGCGGATGCAGCTTTTCGTAATGCTCTCTGCAGGCCGTTTCGTGCCGCAGCAGATACCGGTCCGCACCGGCTTCCTTCAGCCGCTTATAGCTTTCTTCGCTTCGTTCGCCGAGAGAAAGCGTCACCGCGCAGTCCGGATGCTTTTGTTTGATATTCCGGACGATGGATTCCATCCGGTCATCCGTATACCAGGGATCTTCTCCTCCCTGCAGTACAAACGTCCTGAATCCCAGTTCGTATCCTGTGTCCGTGCAGGAAAGGATCTGATCCTCCGACAGCCGGTATCGTTCTGCCTTGTGATTGGACCGCCGGAGTCCGCAGTAAAGACAGTCATTCCTGCAGTAACTGGAAAACTCGATCAGGCCTCTTATATAGATGTCTTTTCCATAGATCCTGTCGGTTGTCTCCCTCGCCTTTTTATACAGATATTCACTGCAGAGATCCTTGTTTTCGATCAGAAAAAGGTATTCTTCCTTCTGCAGGATATGTCGGTCCGAAAGCTTGTCTGTCAACTGCCTGCACCGTTCGGCTTTATCCATCATTTTTCTCTTCCTTATACATTTCCATAGGATATTTTTGCGGTGACGCCTTCCAGCTTTCCGATCTTTCCGCCGAGTGAATTGATCACATCCTGCGGAGCATCCACAGCCACGGAAATAATGCTGACATTCTTTTTATCGTAGGGGATTCCCATTCTTCCTATGATATAGGCTCCGTATTCGGATAAAAGACTGTTCAGCAGACCTGCATTTTCTCTTTTTTCCACTATGATTCCGATCACAGCAACTCTTGTCGTTGTTTCCATATGAATCCTTTCAAAAACAAAAAGCGCCCAAAAAGGGCGCACAGTAACCATCCAATGCTCTTTGCCCTCTTTCAGTCAGGTTCGTTTCCTCCGCTTTCTGTCAGACACAAACAGATCGTGTCAAAAATCATACCATTTTCATCCGTATAAAGCAAGTTCCAAATAAAAAACACTCCATAAAAAATATCTGTTTTTTTTGAATGTGGATAAAAATACCATTTATTTTCGTTTACGTAAATTTTCCACTTTTTGTGGATAACCTGTGGAAAACCGATGCAGATACAACAGGTTTTCCACAGAAACACCCTTTATGAACGGTGTTTCCGTGTGGAAAAAAAGAAAAAGGGAAAAGGAATAAGTGGAAAATCTATATATTTTATGTAAACTATAACTTTTTATCCACTCTTTTCCACATTCCTTTCCCTTCTTGCTTTCTTCCTGCTTCCCTTAATTTCCGATTCTTTTGATTGCGAAAAATGCAATTTTATTATAAGATGTTAGTTGGGATAGAATGTCAAAAAGAACGAATGGAGAAACCAATGGATAAAGTAACCGAAAAATGGGACTTGATCCTCAAATCGATCAAAGAAGAATACGAAATCGGCAATGTGCCGTTTAAAACATGGCTTGAACCCCTTAAGGTGGATTCCGTAAAAGACAATATCGTTACGCTGGCGGTACCTTCCGAAATGTCCACGGTAGGTCTTAAATATATCAAGGGTCATTATACCCTGCCCCTGCAGGTAACCATCAGCATGATCACAGGAATGGAAAACTGTGAAGTCCTGTTTATCCTTAAAGACGAACAGACCGTCAAAAAACCGGCTGTTGTTGTTAATCCGGTGCTGAATGCCCGTTTCCAGGAGGCAAATCTCAACCCGAAATATACTTTTGATACCTTCATCATCGGAAGCAACAACCGCCTGGCCCAGGCGGCTGCTTTTGCTGTCGCCGAAACCCCGGGGGAATCCTTCAATCCTCTTTTCATATGGGGCGGCGCCGGGCTTGGAAAGACCCACCTGATGCATTCCATCGCCCATTATATTCTGGAGCACAACGAGAACAAGAAAGTTCTGTATGTAACCAGCGAGGATTTTACCAACGAACTGATCCAGATCATCCGAAGCGGAAACAATCCTTCCGAGTGGACCAATTTCCGGAACAAATACCGGAATATCGATGTTCTTCTCATCGATGATATCCAGTTTATTATTGGTAAGGAATCCACCCAGGAGGAATTCTTCCATACCTTCAATGCCCTTCATGGAGCAAAAAAACAGATCATCATATCCTCCGATAAAAGACCGAAGGACATGGAGACACTGGATGAGCGCTTCCGTTCACGGTTCGAATGGGGCCTGATCGCGGACATCTCTTCACCGGATTACGAGACAAGAATGGCGATTCTTCACAAAAAAGAAGAACTGGAAGGATACGAGATCGAAGAAGAGATCCTTCAGTACATTGCAAACAATATCAAATCCAATATCCGGGAACTGGAAGGCGCTTTCAACAAGCTGCTGGCCAAATCCAGACTGGAGCAGAAGGATATCACCATGGAACTGGCGGAGGAGGTTCTGAAGGATTACATTTATCCGAACGAAAAGAAGCCTGTCACTCCGGAAAAGATCATTTCCTCCGTGGCGGACTATTTTGAAGTTTCGCTGGCGGATCTGAAGGGAACCAAAAGAAATTCCAAGATCGTCGTGCCGAGACAGATCGCCATGTATCTCTGCAGAGAGATCACAGGCATCAATTATACCGAAAT
>AUXO011603037.1_pt1 | contig 11881 bp, 9 predicted proteins | sample 768731 | NCBI WGS metagenome assembly AUXO01 (sample SAMN02715735, study PRJNA202380) | gut metagenome | biome: sheep rumen | host: Ovis aries | place: New Zealand: Palmerston North | reverse complement strand
TTATTTTTTAAATACAACGCTTTCATCAAGTTTTCAGCAGACACAGCGCTAATATCAAAATTTTCGCCGTTTGGCCTAATTCTGAGAGCAGCATTTACCTCTTCCGGCGTCAGACCTTGTTTCAAAAACTCATTTGTAAATTCATCTATACTTGATTTTGGCACAGTTTCTACAATATCAGGAGACCTAAAACCACATTTATAGTGAAAAGGAAAAGCATTTGGTTCGCTTTCTATTACAAGTCTCTTGTAACCTTTTTGCATCATCCGCTCTATTGTAATTTGATGTAGTCGAATCCCGATTCCAGAATACAAATCTCTTCCATTTCGACTTTCCATAAAGCCTGTATGTATTGTTTTACTCTTATCATCAAGATGATATTTTCTTATCCCGACTCGTTCATACTCACCGGACGAATTTTTCACAAAAATCCCCCAATGCTCAACATTGCTTCCTTCTTTTAAACATTTTACATATGCATTAACAGGTTCTCTGCTTTTTTTATCAATCAAACTTGTCCTATAATAACCATCACTATTTTTGCCTTGCCTAAAGTTAAATTTTTTAGAAAATAGCAAATCCATAGTTTTATTTTCTTCCCAAAAAGCTTCAGGCAATTTACCTGCAGATTTATAATATTGTTCAACCTCAGTTAACCTTTTATCTATACGTCGACTTATAGAATCAAGATTTATTTCCCCATCAGTGAAATTAAGTTTTGTTCCTTTAGCACTAGATGCTGCAATTTCAGTATTCATAGTTAAATTATAACTATTTCCATTAAGGTTAAGATTAAAATCCAAAATAGAAAATTCTTTTTCATGATTTGGCAATTTTAAACGCAAAGAACGAGGCCTACATTCGCTATACTTAGCAAACAAACGCCCCAATTCATTTTTTCCGACTATCTTTTCAAGTCCTCTGCGATTTGCAATAGTAAAACCTGAATCGACTAGTCGCCTCAGCGTAAAAACATTTACCATTTCTTAATTTCCCCTATATATTAATAAAGGAAAATTTACTTGAAAAATTGCTCTTTTTATAAATTGTGTAAACTTTTTCTAATATCCAAATTGCTCATGAGCATTTAGATATTCTTTTACTGTATTCAAAGAAGATTGAACAATACGTGTAACACGTGAAGGCGACAATCCAACCTGAGTTGCAATATCTTTCACTTGCATATTTCTATAAAATCTGTATTCAACAACTGTTCTTTCTTTTGCTGGCAATTTTGCAATCGCAGCTCTAATCATACGACCCATTTCTGAAATTTCCGCACTTTCATCAGGTTGAGCATGAGGATCTTTTAGAAAATCAAAAGGTGAATCATTATCACTAGCAGCAGCAGCTAATCCGTCAATAGATAAAACTGTTTCATAAACAGCCTCTCGGACCTTAGCTTTTTGCATATCCATTCCTTCAACAGCTTCTTCCTCATCATATTCTTCATCCGGTCTATGTTTCAGCGAATACCATTTGTACCTGATTCTCAATTCATTTCTGATCGCCCATCGGACTGCAGTAGCTATATATGCAGCATTATAACGTTCTAGCTGTTCCGGCGTTTTGTTCTTTATTAAAGCCTGAATTGCTAATATACCAATTGATACAAGTTCTTCATAATCAACCATATGCGCAGGTATTCTACGGTGTTCTACCTTCGCAACTCTTTGTACCAAATCTATGTATTCTTGTAATTTATTTTTATTTTGCATAATCATGATTACATTTATATTCTACCACAGATTTTAATTTGTATGCCCTTTATTTGTAGTATTTTTTAAATTATACACGAATAAAAGAATTTCTGCGATTGCTTTGTACAATTCTGGCGGAATCTGCTGGTTTAAATCTACCATTTTGTATAATGCCCTCGCGACCGGTGCATTTTCAATAACAGGAATACCATGTTCTCTTGCAATTCCTATTATCTTTTTTGCAATAAGTTCTGTACCTTTAGCTATAAGCATAGGAGATGCCATTTCCTCTGCCTTATACTTCAAAGCACAAGCAATATGTGTTGGATTTGTAACAACAAAATCTGCATCAGGAACTGCATCCATCATACCTCTTTGAAGCATCTGCATACGACGCTGCCTTAATGCAGCCTTTACATTCGGATCACCTTCTGTGTTTTTGTATTCATCTTTAATTTCTTTAAAAGACATCTTTTGGTCTTTTAAAAATTTCCATTTCGTAACCCCATAATCTGCTGCAGAGATAATCAAAAAGGCAATACAAGCTTTAAAAATAAACTCCGTTATAAGTTTTCCAAACTCAATCATTACAGCAAAATTGTTGTCTATTGCAGCAAGCATCAATATACTTTCAATATGATCCATGTAAACGCTGTAGCCAATAAAGCCCAACAATGCAACTTTTACAATATTTTTAAACAATTCAAATAATGTTTTAATCGACATTATATTCTTAAAATATTTTGTAGGATTAAGCTTATCAAGCTTTGGGACAAGCGGAGCTGTTGCAACCAACGGTCCTACCTGAATAAAATCAGCTAATATTGCCATAAACCAAGCTATAAATAGAATTGGACCAATAATCAAAACCGTACATTTTAATGTAACCGTAACAATATAAGTATTACCGATTCCGTCAAGATGCGCATTTGGAATTTGCTCATATAAAAGAGTATAGAGCTGAATTATTTGATCCCAAATAAAGGGCGCCAAGCCAAAAATAACAGAAAACAAAACAAGCAATGAAATAGCTGTTGAAAAGTCTTTTGACTTTACAACCTGACCTTCTTTTCGAGCCTGCTCAAGTTTTCTTGGAGTGGCATCAAATTGTTTATCTTCATCACCCATATGCTATTTCCTTAATGAATATTATAGCATGGTCAAAATTTATCCCAAAAGAAGCTTTACGCATCTTTTTTTTAATCTTTTTGTTCACTCTCTACTTTATTTTCTTCTATTTTCTTTTCCGAAACTTTTTCTTCGGTGTTATTTTCTTTTAATTCGGTTTTTTCTTTATTTTCTGCTTTTATTTCGACAGGTTTTTCCTCAATTTCAGACTTTTGCTTCTTTTCATTACCTGCTTCTCTTGCTTCTTTTATAATTTCTTTTGTTTTGTTATTAATTTCTTCATATTTTACTAATTTGTCATAATATTTTTCTGCAAAAGGAAGAGTATATTTATCAGTAAAATATTTACCGATAAGAACAGAGGCAATTCCTCCCACCAAACCAAACAACAAATTATATTTTGTATGAGATTTAGCAGTTTTCTTCAAAGCTTCTTTTGTCACATCCTTTTTATTAACCAAGACAAATTTATCAACAGTTTCTAATATTCCGTATGTTGCAAGAAACCCCTCAACAAATTGTGCTCCTCTTAATTGAGACATGTAACCCCTCTTTGTATAAAGAGTAGATTCTTTTTGTTCATAAGGCTGCGCTGAAGTAAAACTTACATTTTTAACTTGCATATATTTCTCCTTTGGCAATATAAAAACAAAACAGGAAAATATTTGCTATATTATGAAGCAATCTTTACACCGGAGCTTGTACCTAATCTTTCGGCTCCCGCTTCTAGCATTTTTACGGCAGTTTCTTTATCTCTTATGCCACCTGATGCTTTAACTTTTAATCCGTATGGTGAAACAGTTTTGTACATAAGTTCAACATCTTCAACTTTAGCTCCGACGCCACCTTTTACAAAACCTGTTGATGTTTTTACAAAATCAGCTCCGGCTTCAATACACAATTCACAAGCTTTTTTTATTTCATCTTTTTCTAACAAATCTGTTTCCAAAATAACTTTCAAAGGCTTATCAACACAGGCTTTTTTTACATTTTTTATATCATTTACAACAAAATCATCATCTCTGTTTTTTATTGCTGTGACATTAATAACCATATCAATTTCATCAGCGCCATCTTCAACAGCTTTTTTTGCCTCGTAAGCTTTTACATCAGTTCTGTTTGCTCCGAGTGGAAAACCTATTACCGTAACAACTTTCACATCGGATCCTTTCAAATTTTCTTTTGCAAGCTTAACATACGCAGGATTAACACAAACCCCCAAAAAATTATATTCTTTTGCTTCATCAAAAAGTTTTATTAAATCTTCCATTTTTGCATCTTGTTTTAATAAAGTGTGTTCAATGTGTTTGTTAATATTTTCCATAATCAACTCCTTATATTATCTAAAATTTTTGATACTGAATATGATTTATTTAATGTATAAAAATGAAGTTTATTCTGATTATTTTTAATTAAATCAAGACACTGCTCCGTCGCATAATCAATTCCGAATTTTACTAATTCACTACCATCATATTTCTCAACTGCGGCTTTAAATTTTTTCGGAAGTGTAATTCTTGCAAGAGCAGTCATTTTTTTAACCTGCTTTTTGCTTATTACAGGCATTATGCCTGCAACAACAGGAACTTTTATTCCTTCTTTACCTACTCTTTCCAAAAAATTATAAAATTTTAAATTATCAAAAAACAATTGAGTAAATATAGCATCAGCACCTGTTTCTACCTTATTTTTCAAATACAAAATATCTGAATTTAAATCAGCGCTCTCTATGTGTCCCTCCGGATATCCAGCAACCCCGACAGACAATTTCGTTTTTTCATTTATAAATTTTACAAGCTCATTTGCATAATTAAAATCATATTTACGCAAAGTAATATCCTCGGGAATATCTCCTCTTAAAGCTAATATTTTATCTACACCTAAATATTCTATAGCTTTTATTCCTTCTTCTACACTTTCAAAAGAAGACGAGATACACGTAAAATGAGGCATTACATCAAACCCAATATCATTAATTTTTGAAATTAAATCAAAAGACTTATTCCCTTTTCCTCCAGCTCCACAAGTAAGTGATACAAAAGCAGGCTGATACTTTTTAATAATTTTCAATTCTTCCAAAAGTTTTTCCTCGTCTGCCTTTGGAGGAAAAACTTCAAATGATATTGTCAAATCTTTATTATTGTATATTTGCTCAAGTTTCATGATTAAAATTTATATTCCGGTATTACAAACGGTTCATTATTTGCATCTTTATCGACAAATTCAAGATAATATCTCATTGCAACATCTTTTGCAGAATTGTAGAATTTATCATCTACATATTTTTTATGTAATTCAGTTCTTTCTCCTGAATAATTTCCAAGAATTGTTGCATATGTTTCTATAACAGATTTATCAGCTCCCCCACCATATGCCTTTGTTTTTGCATCTGTACCTGACGGACGAATTTCAATATACTTATCCGTAAATTCAAGATAAGTACCATCACCAACAAACTTTATAGATACTAAATTATTAAAATCAAGACTTGCAAATGAATCATTCAAAACTTCTCTGACATTTTCCAAAGTCATTTTACCTTCTTTAACAGAAATTGCCATTGACAAATAGAACAAATCATTTTTGGTTCTTTTTTCTTCGCCTAATATTTTTTCTTTCTTCAACTTATTTATATCAGGTTCAGACTCATTATAATAAGCAATATCAACCCTTGTATCAAACCTTCCGACTATATTATTCTCTTCGAATATATTAACCAAATATTCAGACAATGATTTCTTTTCTTTTTCAAGTTTTGAAACAAGAGCAGATGCAACAATTATAGCCTCTGTTGCACTCTTTTCTCTCATTGCTATTGCAAATCTGCCGTTTTGCGACTTAATAAGTTCTTCACAACCCATAATCATACCGCCGGATTCTTCGCCTCCAAACAACAGCCTTGGGTTCGAACCTAAATTAATAGAATTCCCAAATACATCATCGACAACAACATCCTTATCATGATGTAATTTTAGCTGCAATTCTACTTTTTTCATTATATTCGCAATTTCTTTGAATCCTACAGGCACATTAACAACTTTGACCCCCTGATTTTTTGCCCACTCATCCCAAGAAAGCGCAGATGCAGTCGTTTTAATCATAAATCGAGGGTGGTTACTCCATAAGTTTTGCGCTTTCAACTGTTTTGTTTCAAAATCCATAAGCATTAAAAAGGCTTGATTTGCTGTAAACACAGTTAAAATTGTATCTTTACCTAATTCAATATAATCAATACCTGCTTCCTTTAATGCCTCTATTCTTTTTATATTTTCTGTTTGGCATATAGTCAATCTGTCGTGATCAGGATCCGTAATTAAAACTACCGTACCCTCAGGGAAATCTCTCAATTTTTCGTCGTAATACAAAGTTTTTATAACAGGGAAAAATTTTTCACCCGACTGAGTTTTTGCAATAACTGTCGCATCTACAGAATAATCATAAAATGCTTTTTCTCCTTTCGGTGTATGGTCATATTTCCCGATTGAGTGAAAAAACGGATCTTCTTCCGTATTAAACCAAACGAATTTGCCATCTATATTAAGTTTTTTCAAAACTCTGCTTAGCGTTCTGTAAGCAGATCCTCCAACATTTTCGATAACAATTTTATTTTTAAAATCTTCTATTAAATCAAGGTTAAAATCCTTTGCAACACCGGACTTGAGGTATTCTATATACAAATCAACCCCGTCATCAAAAGATTTTAAAACTTTTTCATCAATCAAAGGATTATCTTGCGCAGAAATTTTGATTTCATAACTACCATTTTTTTCGGTCAAATCAAAAATTTCTTGAATTTTGCTTACAAATTCCATTGATTCTTCAGGCAGGTACTGACTACCTTGTGAATTCAGGTCTTTTGTCGCATTTTTGACGGAAATTCCGTGGCTAGATGTAATGTATTCACCACCCAAAAGGTCTAATTTGAATGCTAAAAATGACGCAAGCCAAATGGGAATAGATTTTTTACCTTCCGGCACAAGAGTTCTTATCCCTTGAGCAGCTTGAATTCTTGTGATAGCATCCAAAAACAGGTCTGAATTGTAGCGAACTTCTCTGCCTGCGACTTTGACAATTTGTTTTCCTTTATATTTTTCATTTGCAACAAGTGCCTTGGCCAATGTTGCAAGAACAACACCAACCAAATTTATTGGAAATCTTGTATCTTGAGGGTACAAAATATTTTGCGGTCCCCTAATTCCTGCAGTTGAAACTTTTGCCTCTTTAGCGTATCCGGCAAACCATTCTTTCAAGCCTAAGCCACAAGGATTTTCTTCAGGATCATAGTCGTCCAAATGTTCTTTGTACAATGTAAAAGTAAATTCTCCGGTATTGGAAAAATCCATCAATTCAAGATTTTTTATATAATCGGGTGTTTTGTCGTAAACACTCTTAAATAATTCATTTTCAAGTTCAACTGTTGAAACTCGCATACAATCTCCTTTTGTCATTCTGAGCCGATTGAGATAAGGATTCCTCGCTTCATTCTGAATGACAATATTGGGCGAAGAATCTCATAAAATTACCAGCACAATTTTATATTAAATTCTTGTATTATGCAAATTTTTAATATACAATTTTATTATATAGAAGGGATATGTTTTGAAAGATTATAAAAAATATACGCACAGAAAAGCTTCTTTTTATAATATTTGGAGAACTATTTTCCAATGGATTATTTGTAGAATATTTTACATGATCAGATTGAAAGTTGTTTATCAATTAAAAGTTGAAGGATTAGAAAATATTCCTAAGGACAACAATTATATAGTCTGTGCGAACCACTTATCAACCCTTGATCCACCTATGCTTGCTGGTATTTTTCCAAACAGAGTATCTTTTATGGCTAAGCAAGAACTTTTTGATATTCCGTTTATTTGTTGGTGGATTGATTGGATGGGAACTTTTGCCGTAAACAGAGAAAGTCTCGATCCTTCTACTGTAAAAACAGTTATGGAAATAAAAAAAAGCAAGTGGAAATGGGTTTTTGGGATTTTTCCTCAAGGTACCAGAGGTGTTCCAGGAGAAATAAAAGGAGTAACTAAAGGGTTTGCGGGACTTGCAAGAATAACAAAATGTTCTGTTCTTCCCGTTGGAATTGTTGGGACTGAAAAAGCTACGCACATACCGTTTTCAGGAAAAGTAACAGTAAGAATAGGTAAGCCAATACCTTATGAAAAAGATCCGGATATTGTTGTTCAAAAATGGAAAGAACAAATTCAGGAATTAACAGGTTTTAAATGTATTGAAGAAGAATTAGGAGTAAAGAATGGCTAGCAAAGAACCGAGAAATTACAACCGACGTTACAAAGAAGAATATAATATTTTTAGAACAATATTTTACTTTTCTTTTATGCATACTGTAGTTATACCTTTTATGCACGTATTCTTCGATTATAAGATTGAAGGTAAAGAAAATATTCCAAAAAATGGAAAATTTATTTATACAGCAAATCATGTTTCACACTTTGATCCACCTATGGTGTCATGGGCATGCTACAAACCTATTGCATATATGGCAAAAAAAGAATTATTCCAAAAAGGTGATAAGTGGGAATTTTTAGTAAAAAGATTAGGTGCATTTGCTGTTGACAGAACAAAGCCAGAAATTGCAACTTTTAAAACAGTCCGTGATATTTTGTCTACAAAATGGTCTTTGGGAGTATTTCCTCAAGGTGGTATAAGAGAATACGGCTCTGATATAGCAGACTTAAAGAAAGGATTTGTCGTAATAGCTAAAAATGCGAAAGCAGACATCATTCCTGTTGCAATTGCTAATTGGGGAGGTTATCCAAAATTAAAACCTTTTAGACGCAGTACAGTAGAACTTCATATTGGAAAGCCAATCTCACATGAGCTGCCTGAAGATGAAATTATCCGCCAATGGTGTGCACATATTACTAAGTTTGCGGATTACAAATGTTCACTATCTAAACAAGAGGTAAATGTTAATTAGAATAAAGCGAATAAGTTCTTATCATAAAAATTGCATAGATAAAATTTTATCAATACTGCTTTATAAAATGACTTATTAGCCTTTTCGCTTATTTACCTATTCACTTCTAATTATAAATTTTCCTTGTCAAATCAGCTTTTCTGATTCTTACATTTTCAGGTGTAATTTCAACAAGTTCATCATCTGCAATATATTCTAAGCATTCTTCCAATGACATTTCTTTATGAGCTTGAAGCGTTACCATAACATCCGCAGTTGCAGATCGCATATTGGTTAATTTTTTCGTCTTACAAATATTAACTACAATATCCTGAGGCTTGTTACATTCACCAATAATCATTCCACGATATACTTTTGTTTTCGGGGTCACAAAGAACACACCTCTGTCCTCGTATTGAGCCAATGCATAAGGAATAGCTTCGCCTTGCTCATGCGCAATAATAGAGCCGTTTCTCTGTCTTGGAATATCACCCGCATATGGTCTGTATTCAAGATATGTATGATACATTATACCTTCACCGCGAGTCATTCTGATAAATTCACTTCTAAAACCAATCAAACCTCTTGCCGGAATATGGAAAGTCATAGTTGTTCTGCCTTTTGCATTATTCATTTCTTTCATTTCAGCTTTTCTTCCGGAAAGTCTGTCGATACAAGAGCCGGCATAACCCTCCGGAACATCAACAATTAAATTTTCATATGGTTCACAATGTTCTCCATTTATATTTTTATATATAACTTCAGGTTTAGAAACGGCAAATTCATACCCTTCACGACGCATTGTTTCAATTAGAATACCTAAATGTAATTCTCCTCTGCCCGAAACCCTGAAAACATCAGTTGAATCAGTATCCTCAACTCGTAAACTTACATTCTTTTCAAGTTCGTCATAAAGTCTTTTTCTTAATTGGCGTGAAGTTACAAACTTTCCTTCAGTTCCTGCAAACGGACTGTCATTAACAGAAAAATTCATCTGCAAAGTTGGTTCATCAACTTTAATAAGAGGTAGCGGCTCCGGATTATTCAAATCACAAATACTTTCACCAATTTGAATATCAGAAAAGCCTGCTATGCCAACAATATCACCTGCTGCTGCCTCATCAATTTCTGTTCTTCCGAGATCATGAAAACCGAAAAGTTTAGTAATTTTACCTTTTTCCTGAGATCCGTCTGAATGAATAACACAAACCTGTTCTTGAGATTTTACTTTTCCGTTTTCTATTCTACCGATTACAATTCTTCCAACATATTCGTTATAATCAAGCGTTGTAGCCCTGAATTGGAAAGGCTTTTCGGCATCACCTTTAGGGGCTTGGATGTTTTCCAAAATACAATCCAACAAAGGAATCATATCTTTTCTTTCGTCATCTAAATCTTTTATAGCAAAACCATTCAGACTGCTCGAAAATATAAACGGAAAATCAATCAAATCTTCTCTGTCCGTCAATTCTGTGAACAAATCAAAAACTTTATCTAATGCAGTTAAAGGTTCTGCAGCCGGCTTATCAATTTTGTTTATAACAACAATAATTCTCAACCCTAATTCCAAAGCCTTTGATAATACAAACCTCGTCTGTGGCATAGGACCTTCAGCAGCATCCACAATCAATAATGCTCCATCAACCATACCTAAAACACGTTCTACCTCTCCGCCAAAATCTGCGTGCCCGGGAGTATCAACAACATTAATTTTTGTATTTTTATAATTAATTGAAATATTTTTGGAAAGAATAGTAATTCCTCTTTCTCTTTCCAAATCATTACTGTCAAGAACTCTTTCTTGCACCTGTTGGTTTGACCTAAATGCACCGGCTTGTTTTAACAAACAATCTACCAGCGTAGTTTTACCGTGGTCAACGTGAGCTATTATTGCAATATTTCTTATATTTTCATTCGTATTTGTCATACATACCTGCCATTTAAATTTCTTTAGTGTATTATTTACACTTATATTTTATATTAAGCATTTAAAAATTGCAAGTGAATAATTCATATTAGTTTTCTTTGTAAGCAATATATGCAAAGCACAAACATATTAGACCAAATGCAATACCAAATCCCATCGTAATTCTATACGAATACAAAAATGCTATCTCATAAAGTTTACCACTACCTAGCATCAAATTTCTGAATGTTTCAAACAAAGTAATAGTCACTGCAACTCCAAGAATATTGCCTAAGTTTCGAGACAAAGCCAATATTCCGGAAGCTATCCCTAATTCTGCTTTATTAACAGATGTCATAATTGCATTATTTGAAGGTGACTGAAAAAGCCCGTTCCCAATACCCATAATTCCTGACGCAAATACTATTTGCCACATTGGAGCATCTTTACCAAACACAGTAAACAACGTCAGAGCAACACAATATACAAAAGGTCCGGCAAGTGTCAAATACCGACTGCCATATTTCCCTGAAAGTCTTCCTGCAACAGGTGCCATAACAGACAGAGTTAAAGAATATGGTAAAATTAACAAACCTGTCACCATAGGACTATATCCTTGAATATCCTGCAAAAAGAAAGGTAACAATATACTGTTAGTGAACATAGCCATATAAGAAAGCATTACGGCGAGATTTCCAAATGTAAAAGGCTTTATCTTGAACAAGGAAAAATTAATTAACGGATAATTTATTTTATGATCTCTAAAATAAAATAATCCGCCAAATATTAAGGTAATTACACCTAATGCTATAATATTGACAGAACTCCATCCCCACTCATGTCCTTCTGATATTGCAAGCAATAGTGCAAATAGACTGATTGTAAAATATATAAACCCTTTATAATCAAATTTAAAATTTTGAATTTCTTTATCCCTATGATGTGGGAGATATTTTCTGGCGAATATAAACCCTAAAAGACCAACTACAAAAGACGGATAAAAAATTGCGTGCCAATCTAAATTATTAATTAAAATACCACCCAAAGCCGGTCCTGATATTCCGCCTAAAGCAACGAGACAGCCATTTAACCCCAAAGCTTTTCCCCGTCTTGGGCCTTTAAATATTGTCGCAATGATAGCTTGAGCATTTGATAACATTATTGACGCACCGACCGCCTCAATACACCTATATGTTATTAATAATCCGAAACTAT
>AUXO015540666.1_pt1 | contig 11882 bp, 10 predicted proteins | sample 768731 | NCBI WGS metagenome assembly AUXO01 (sample SAMN02715735, study PRJNA202380) | gut metagenome | biome: sheep rumen | host: Ovis aries | place: New Zealand: Palmerston North | reverse complement strand
GAAGAAAGAGTGGCTATTCTGGAAGAGCAAATGAAGCAATTGCTTGGGAGGATAAAGGTATGAGTGATGCAGAATTTGAGGTGTATTACAAGAAGTGCAAGAAGCAAATGCTGATTGCAATATTGACCAGCCCATTGTGGCTGTGGTTGGTGCCCTTCAATATGCTAAGAGACCTTGTGTATGGAAGGGATGATGAAGTGTTAGCAAAGGGCAGAAAGGAGAGCCTTTTCTTCGCAATCTTGACCAGCCCTTTGTGGTTGTGGACTATTACAATTTTCCTACTGATATGTTATGCAACCGGGGATTATTTTTGTGTATGGTAGTAAGCTTGACAAACAGATTGATTGGGAGTATAATCTAAGTGTATAGTGGATAATTCTTATAAATTGGGGAAGAGCGAAAGTTCTTCCCCTTCTGTATTTCTGAGTGATTGAAATAATACCTTCCAAAAAAGTATACTGAAAAAGTCTTGAACTTTTTTTCTAAATCAGATATAATTAAATTAGCAAAGATAAATAAGACTGTTGTGAAATAGTCATAGGGCTGGTAAGATTGATCCTCCGTATTCTCACTAGCCCTTTCTTTTGAACAAGCGGGGGATGGAGGAAATAAATGACTAAAAATGAAATTATTGAGAAGTATGGTGAAGAAGCATACCAAAGACACTTAGAATATAATCAACAATACAGAAAACAACATAGAGAAGAAATTCTAAAATATAATCAACAATACAACAGAAAAAACAGAGAAATGTTTGCTTACTGTATTCCAGAACAAATTGAGCAGATAGAGAATTATCAGTTTGCTAAGAAAGACAGTTTCAAAGGTTGGCATATTCATCACCGATTAGAGACACACAACTCAGATGGTGAGAAGAGACTAGTAAATCTAACAAGAGCAGAACTGAAAGTATTAGGTATGTACTACAATCGTCCAGCAAATGAGTTGGTGTTTCTTACTAATTCAGAACATATGAAATTGCATAGGAAATAGCAAAGCTAATATAAAACGAATGGAGGAAATAATATGAAGAAGCTTGCAATAGCAGTAATGATGATGGTTGGAATGGTAATGAGTATGGTTGCCACTGGTTGCAGTCAGATATACGATTTGTATGGCGTAGAAGAGTATGAAGAAATGGAATATGTTGTTGGAAAGAAAGTAAAGGTTAGAAACGTAACTAATGACAGACGTGCTTATAATAATGGTAGAGAAGGTGTATGGTTTGAACCATATGAAGAAAAATGGGTAGAATACTATGACCTTACAAAATTCTATCTTCTTGTAGAAGACTGGGATATGCCAGATGACTACCACTTTCAGATAATAGAAGTAGGTGATGATATTTATTCTAATTACTAAACTACTTGGAGGTAGAAGACTAATGAAGAAGCTTATTTTGATATTGATGATGATGTTTGCATTTGTTGCTTGTAATAATGGTCAGGATAATGACGATGATGAGCAGGAAATCCCAGAAACCACATTTGGCACTGGTGTTGATTATGATGGTGATGGAATACCAGATGAAATAATTCCATGTGCTACTAACTAATGAATTAGCCCAGCAACTAAGCTGGGCTTTTTTATTAGTATTTGTCTATTCCAAAATGAGTACAGTAAGCTTTTATATTGATAGGAACTGACATATCAAATTTAGAATTTTTCAAAAAAGAAGAATTTTTATATAAAGACTGAAAGCTATATTCTCTGGATAAAATTAGATCGTTAATTGAATTTATTTTTGGTTCCTTGTCCATTGTTCTATATTGTATTCTTGTTCCATCAGACATATCAGCATAAGCATATCCAAATACCCCTGATCTATAAGAAAAAGATTGAGATGCTATCATATTTTTTTCATCACTAATAACACAACTTTTTTTTGGATCAACTCCCCAATATACTTGTTCTGCGTGTGTTAATATAGAACCTTCTTTTGGTATAGTTCCTCTGTAATATATGGCATTTCTTTCATGATGCAAAAAGAAATCATAATCAGAATATCCAAAATCTTTGTCAATACCAGGATTTTGGTAGAAAACAGCTTCACTAAAGTATTCATAATTAGAACTAGTAATAAAATGTGATTTTATTACTAAATAACCTTTTGGTGATACATTTTTAGCTACAACCCTCCAACCACCTAACAAACTTTCAAAAGTAATTTTTTGTTTATATATATCTTTTGGATAATATCTTGCTGTTATTCTAAATCCATTATTTTTATCTGCCTTACAATCCACACGTGTATTATTACCTACTGGTGCTACAACTCCTAATTGTCCTTCTAATCCACAAGGTGTTTCATCATAGCTGACATTACCAAAATTAAAATCTCCATTTCCTTCTAAATCTCTATAATCATAGACAGATTCTTCTGTGTTAAATCCCATATATATAGCAGAGCTATATTCATCAAATCCAGAGTTATATATAGAAGAAGGCTTTTCTGTAAATCCTAACCAAGAAAAAACAGAACCAAATATACTCATAAGTTTTCTAATAGCACCAAATAAATCTACACCTGTATCTGCTACTTCGTCAAATTCACCACATGATGTATACCATTGTGATTTATAAGGTGTTTCAGGTGTTATATCAAATTCATCAACACTGTTGTAAATTCTGCCATTTCCCTTTGTTCTAGTTATTAATGCAGCTGCTATATACATAGAAACATTACACAATGGCAATAAATATAATGATGGTAATGATACCATATTAAAAGTATTGACTGTTATACTAGCAGCATATTTTATAGCTTTTCCGACAGCTGCTATTGCTGGTATTGGAGAATAAGATAAAGTTCTACCAACTGAATAAAGAGCTGTTGCAATAGTCATCGTAGTGCTAATTACTTGTCCAACAGCTCCTAAACCAGCAACAATACTTCTGATGGTTGGATCAAAATAAGCTACATTTGCCCAGTTTGTACAATTTCCAGAAGATGTATAAGAGTTTCCCATATATGTTTTAGCAAACATATTTAAATATGTTGGCAACAAACTTGCTTGTTGTAAATTATATCTACTAAATGTTTTAGCAGCATATTTGGTTGTATTTTTATTTATTCCTAATTCTGTTACTTTTCCATTTTTCAATAAATCATTAATTAAATAATTAATAACATAATCAATAAAATAATCTTTTAATACTTTAAGTAATCCATCTACTGCCCACATAGTAATAGCAGCAGCAGTATCTCCAGCTGAAACCATTTTCCAAACTTGATATACTGTAAAAACAATGTTGGTAACTAGTTTTACTTGTTGCATTTGCTGAATAAGTTCTTGAACAGACATTGATTCTGCAATTTTAGCTCTTAAGTCTTTGTCTAAATAAAACCAATAAGGAGAATTTGTATAACTACCTAATGTTTTTTCAGCATCTACACTATGTTCGGAAATTGTAAAAAATGTATCATAATAAGCAGTTCTTGGAATTATAATCGAATCTATAATTCCCCTTGGATCTACACAAGGGAAACCAGGCTCCCCTGCCATTCTTTCATTAAATTCATCTTCCTGCAATTTGATTGCGTAGAACGTTTCTGGTGAAATTTCACCATTCCAGAATCTCTTCCAAGCACTTTCCTCAATTAATTTAGAAGCTTCCCCTGATTTATCAGTCATATTACTTGTTGATTCAGCTATTTTATCTATATTAGAAGAAGCACCAGACATAGCCAATTGAGCTTCTTTTATTTTGGCTGTAAGTGAACGCAAATTATCCAATGCAACTGTTTGACCTGCCTTGAAGGAAGCTCCTAAAGAACCAGCTACAGATGTTTGAGTAAGGGTAGGCTTGCCTGTAAGACCATATCTACCGTGCAGTCTGTCTTTCTGTAATCCATAATCATCTTTCTGCAACAATATAGCTCTCATCTATTACCACCATTATATTTTATTGCATTTACTATGCCTGTTAATGCTGAATAAACATGCGAAATATAGTTATTGAAGTTGGCTGTCTGAGCATTGAGCGTATTGGCATTATTTACAAGTTCATCACCTGCTCTATTTAGGTTAATGAACTCCTTATTCCATTTTCTGGAATATGAGAGTAGTCCATTATTTACGCTTTCTATATTTTCATCTGTCCATTCTTCATTCTCATTGCTTACCAAAGCAAGTGGTTTCTTTTCCATAATTAGTCTCCTGCATATCCTGGGAACGTTTTTACTATTTCATCATAAGTAAGTGTTCCATTAAGAAGAGAGAACATTTTTGTAGTAGCATCATATGACTCTCTATAATTCTGCCAGCGTTTGACTTGTATATCAAATGATTTTTTCAATTCATTCTGCTGGTTCTTTATTCTGGCAACTTCCTGTTGCATCATATCAATATCCTTATTGTTCATATTGGCAATACGGATAAGCGATACATTTACATCCTGTGGCCTATTGGTCTGGGGAAAAACCATTCCTTGTGCCATATTACCCTCCTAAGCTTCAATTCATTCTGCTGGTTCTTTATTCTGGCAACTTCCTGTTGCATCATATCAATATCCTTATTGTTCATATTGGCAATACGGATAAGCGATACATTTACATCCTGTGGTCTATTGGTCTGGGGGAAAACCATTCCTTGTGCCATATTACCCTCCTAAGTATGGGGATTGCTCCCCATACTATTAGTTATTGATTATGCTTTGTAGAAGTATTCTGCTTCTTTTCGTTGATTGAAACTGTCATTCTGGCAACTGGGAAGTCAGAAGTAAGCTTGTACTTGAACCCTTGTCCAGTAGCATATTTTGGAGTATAGTTCAATACCACCGCATTGTTAAGCTTGTCCCAACTGTCTTTGGTGATTGGGAATTTCTTCACCTCACTCTCAAACCCTACGTCAGTGAAGGTAGAGGAATTGATTGTAAGCTCCCCTGCTTCTGGCTCATCTGTAATCAGCACTATCTGAACCTTGTCGGTAGTTCCTACCTGTCCATCCCCAAAGCCATTATACTTGGTCTCTACCACTACCTTTCTTTTCTCTGGATTTTCCAGCTTGTCCTTCTCGTAGCTTATGTAGATACATTCGTACTTATCATCCTTCTTGCTCTCTACAATGAAGTATCCATCCTTCAAGAAGAAGATGTTGTCGATGTCAGTAATATCCAAATGCCACTGTTGCTTTCCAGTGATTACATATATACCCTTGTCAGTAGTAATGAAGATTGCTTCCTTCATTGTAGAATAGTAGCAGCTATACACTTCATTAATCTTGTTGGCTTCCATTGCCACATCCAAGTTGGCATCCCCAGTGAAGGTATAGATACATCTGTCAGCAGGAGACCAGAAGTAAGCAGCTGTTGGAAGATAGCCCAAGAACTTCATACCGTTAATGTCGATAATAGCATCTATTCCAATGATAGTGTAGGCATCATAAGTGACCGATACAATCTTTCCAGAAATCAGCGCATAGAACTGTGATTGAATTACGAAGATGCTATCCACATTGCTAATCTGCTTTCCAGAAGAGTAGGAAAGAATTGGAGTAGTTTCATTGTAGATGATAGGATAGCCATAGCTACCGTTCTTAATCAAGTCCTTGTTGTTGTAGGTATGAATGAATTCCGTGAATATGTTTGGAGAATATTCAGTGGCAGCTGCAATTGCTACTGGGGAGTTCAAATCTACCAAGGAAGAATCCACTATGCTTACAGAAGTAAGGTCATATAGAATAATGGAGTATTGGTAGGTGGCGGCAACTGCTGATGTGCTTTCACCATAGAATACTTCAATATACTGTGGCTGATAGTTCTTGTCAGACTTGCACCAAGCAAATGATTCATAACCGTTGGCGATGTTCAAATAAGCCTGTGGCCCAATTTGAATGGAAGTGATTGCTATCTGGGAGACTTCATAAAGGGCATTGATTCCAGTGACGAAATATCTTGCAAAGTCCCTGCCAATAGTAGCATCATGTCCTACCTTAACAAATCCAGTATCACCATATTCCTTCATTGATACCCCTGCAAATACTCTGTTGTTGAAGTCAGTGGCGTAGTGTATAGGGCGGCTTCTCTCTATGTCATAGCAGTTCCAGAAGCCTTCGGTATTCACTATGATATATCTATCAAATATGATGTTAATATCCCCATCTCCTTCTTCCACGCTTATTTCATACCATTTGCCATCAGTAGATTTGTAGCCAATGGAAGTAGCAGTAAAGTATAGATACTTGTCTTCTGCAATGCTGTTCCATTCAGTAAGCAGAGTACCAATATACTCATCTTCCCCATAGCTTAGTCCAGAAATCAAACCGCATGAGTTAATCAAGGCTCTCCATTTGCCATACTGTTTTGCGATGCTACCTTGGTTGTTGTAGTAGTGTGCAGTAATCCACTGGCTACCAGCAGTATCTATTGCCAATCCACCTGGGTAAGCATAGGTATCATTAGTAGCACTATCATACATAAGCATAAGGCTAGTAGTAGTATCCAATGAATTGGAACGGTTTGTAAGATGGAGCATGAATCTGTAATAGCTCATATTAAGGTCTATGCTACTATCCATTACTACACCTTCTCTATCAGCTATTTGTGTGTTATAATAACCTATTGTAATGAAATCAAATTTATTGTTTGTTATTCCTGTTACACGAGCCTGGAACAACAAGTAGTTTCTAGTTGGCAATACATAATAATTTCTAATGCAAGCAGTACTTACAGCTGTACCATCATCTAAGAATATAGTAGGAACCAAAATTTGAGTTACTTCTTGTGTGATTGTATATTCCCAGTTCTTGATGTAATTCACATTTGGTAATTCATAACCAAAGTCATTGGTATAGTCAGATTGTATATATGGGGTAGCAGTATCATCTGGTGCTTTATATGTTACATGTGCCTTGTCGGTGAAGTGTTCAAATAATACATCATAATCATATTCCGCAGAGTTGTTTGGATAGGTGAATGTCCAAGTGAATGAATCTTGTCCCATAAGTTCTGTTTCAAAATAATCTGGCTGCCCATCTGTCCAAGTAATGTAAGGGTCTTCCAATACAGTGAACATTTGTACAGGGGTATTGTATGGAGATGGATCCTCGTTTGCAACTGCTGGGGAAGAAGTAGCATATACTAATTTTCCACTAAGTTCGGGAATACCACCAACACCACAAGAAAAAGAAGTTGGGAGTTCAGAGGAGAATGTTACAGCACCAGCCATTTCAGAAGATACAGTCAATCTTACGTGTCTTGGGTGAGTTACAACTTGGTCATATTCTAGTACACCTGCTTCTATTACTATATGACGTACTTCAGGCGTAAGGTTATTATTGTATAAGAATACATCTATATTATATACAGTACCATTTATTGCTACTTCACTGGAAGTAGCACGTGAAAGAATAATATCTGGATAATGATAGGTGTTAGCTACTTCTCCTGTTGTATCTATGTAGATTGGATTTCCCCTTGTATAAGTATATTGCTGGGCTGTATTATCCCATTCTACTGGCTCAAAAGTACCAGCTAATAGTCCTTGTGAGTTTGTGGTATCGTTCAAATAGTTTGTATATGCAGGAATAAACCAGCCAGTGTCGTCACCAGCAGTAGCTGGAATATTGATGTTCTTTTGGTCATGCAATAGCTGCCTCAAGAAAGCATAACTAAACTCTGGGCCATTGTAAGTACCACCACCTGCATTCCAAGTCTTTAGTTTGGGAGTATAAGGCCATCTTATTACAGTTGGGGAATCTGGGGTTCCTATAGAATTAGATAATGTACCAGTGACAGTAATTTTGTCGTTGTATGTCTCGGCTGAATAAGTCTGATATTTAGTATATGAGTTTATATTCATACCAGAACCATATGTCCCAGTAATATTGCTGCTGAACTCAGGTGCATATCCTGGATCAAATATGACCTCATCAGTAAGCCATTCACTATTACCATCAGATTTCACTGTCTTGAACCATTTGCCAATATCCGAAGCATGTTCTTGGTCATACTGTGGCCAACCGCTGTCTGCTGGGTAGCAATATACAGTAAAGTTTTCGTTCTCTCTGGTGGTTTCTGTTTTGAAATTCACCTCCATATTTTCATTCTGTAATATCTCTACAACTCCAGAAGATGTATTGAATGATACATTGTTATAAAAAGTTCCATTGTTATCCAATATATTATAGAAGCCTAATTTTGATGTGTCTAACTTTCCACCGTGATCTGACAAAAAGCTTACTACAAATACATTCTCCAATGGATTGGATATTTGAATAAGAGGATTTGAGAAACCACTACAATCAGAATTAGATGTTGTATTTATTGTAGTAGTTATTTTTACTGACCTTTTCTGTTCAAATGTACCAGTTGTAGAAGATGCCTCAGCTAATTTTTGGCTTGTTGTTAGAAACTCCTGTGGTAAGTTCTTATCAACTCCAGAAATAAAATGAGTTACATTCCTCTTCAAATATATAAACTCATATCTTCCAGTAGATTGAGCCATTATGTAGGCAATGATAGGAGTACCATTCACTATTCTTGCCCTTGCATCAATTACGGCAGAATAAGGGTCAGTGACGGTATATGTATAATCTACTCCCTCTGCATGGTACTTAATTACCCCATTCTCGTATTTGGAGTAGAGTTCGTTCCCTTCATTATCCCTGTCATAAGTATCGTAGTTATCCCTATTGACTACTGTTCTCTTGAAGTGGTTGCTTCCACCAGTAATCATTATTTCCTCATCATTCTTGTATAATGTACCGTTCAAGTAGTGGAACTTATCACCAGAAGTGTTGAATACAGCACGGTTGTCAAATTCCTTCTTTTCTGTATATAGGTTGGAAATGCTTTCTCCATACATAGGGGAGTTCTTTTCTTCAAATCTTGTGAAATGGTCTATATCCACTCTGTTGCGTGTCAAATCGAGTGGCAAATCTAATCCGATAGTTTTCTTCATATATCATTCCTCTAATTATTAGTTTGTTTCTTTGACTTTTTGGCGAATTGTAAAGATAATATATAGTAAAAGACTTTGAAAACCTTGACTTGAGAATGAGCGCTCTTTCAAGTTTTCAAGTCAAGGAGTTTCTATGAATAAGATTAGGGCAAGCAAATGCGAAATTAGGGAAGTCCCAGCCAGTGAGCAGAGGGAATTTTTGAACAGCAACCATATACAAGGATATGTAGCCTGTTCAGTATGCCTTGGATTGTACTATAATGACAGATTGGTTTATTTACAAAGCTATGGCAAGACAAGAAGGGCAAACATTACCTATGCTGATTGGGATATGAAGAGAATGTGCGGATTGAAGGACAGCTATATTTATGGAGGTGCCTCCAAGTTATTGAAATACTTCTTGCAGCACTACAATATTGGCAATGGGTTGGTTACTTATTGCGACCCAGAGGAATTTACTGGGGGAGTATATCCAAAGTTAGGATTCAAGCAGCATCATATTTGCCCAGATGATTACAGGTATGTAAAGGATGGTAAGGTATATTCCAAGCAGTATGGAAAGAAGTCCGAGATATATGACAGGATTAAGCCAGATGAGCCATTTGATGTATGGAAGACCAAGCATACTGAAAGGGAAATGATGGACAAGCTTGGATATACAAGGGAATGGCATAAGGGATTAATAGCATATATTATAGAGCCTAAGTATTATATCTATGAGATAGAAGTTCATGGCTATCATTATATTGGACAGCACAAATACCAGTTGTTGACTGATGATGATTATACTGGAAGTGGAATAGCATTACAAAGAATACAGCAGAAGTATAATGATATGGGCAAGAAGACAATTATAGAATCTGACTTGTCCAAACAGGAAGCAGATGAAAGGGAGAAATACTGGATAGCACAGTCCAGAAAGAAATATGGGCATATACATGATGGTGGAAAGAACTGCAATATTGCAGATGGTGGTCAGGGTGGATTGATAGTTCCTATGACTGAGGAAATAAAGGGGAAGATTAGCAGTACATTGAAGCAGTACTTTTCCAGCAATGAACAGGCAATAGAAAGATTGAGGGAAGATGGCAGCAAATGGATAAAAGAACATCCAGAGCATTTGCAGAAGATGATAGATGGAAGAAACAATACCAGCTGGAACAAAGGCAAGCATTGGAATGAAGAAGTAAGGCAGAAGATAAGCCAAGCAAAAGCAGGCAAGAAGCATAAGAATCAAGCACCAATGGTTGAAGGATTGACCAGAATGGGTGATATGATAGAAAAGACCAAACTATCCAGAGCACAAATAATGAAGCGATGGACAATAGTTAAGATTGGTGTTTGGAGTTATGTGGATGAAAACAAGCCACTTGATTACCAAGACCAAAGAGGCAAGTGGAAGAGATAATAGAAAAGGGCTACTCATTTGAGTAGCCCTTATTGTTTGGTCAATTATCTATTAGTTGTATCCTAATACGTCAGTATATCCGTTTGCATTGTAGAACAAGCCAACACCCTGGATAGATGGGTTAGTAATTACTAAGCTACCGAAGAAGTTGAGAGTAATCTCAACGCTCGGACCGTCGCTCGTAGCCACGCCGCTGTTTACGCTGAGGAAATCATCAATTATAAGACCATATGGCTTACCTTCGTTTGCCTCACCTTCCATAGATTCAACACCCTGTTTACCTGGGTTGTTGTTGGCAACACCATCATTTACCTTATCTACGTTTGTATATGTCCAGTATTCTACACCAGATTTGTCCAATACGTAGAACTTTCCTTTTGGACAGTATGGATCGTCATAAACGTTGTCTACCCAAGAAGTAGAGAATCCAAATGCCATATCAGAAGCACCAGCTACGAATGTTTTCTTACCCTTTTCAGAAGTCTGAGTGAAGTAAGAGTTAGTTGTTTCAAGTGCCTGTGAAACTTCAAGCCAGTCTTCATCATTCATAACAATGAAGTCAGCCTGTGAGCCCTGTCTGCGAACCTTTCTAATCAATTCCTGTACGGATTTAGCCTTGCTTTCAGAAGCAGCAGGTACATAGAATGAACCAGCCAATCTGTCAGAAGCAACACTTCTGTTTACTCCGAAGAATGTCTTGCTGATGTATGTGTTCCAAGTAGCACCAGAACGAGTAGCTACAATTGGAAGCCATCCGTCAAGACCCATTGGAAGCTTTGCGTTTCCGTTAGCATCCATAGAACCATCAATACAAAGAACAACCTGTGTTACACCTGAACCTGGAGTGTAAGAAGTATCAGGGGTTACATTAACTGTATTGCCATTGATGCTGTTTACTGTAAGCTTTGTCTTTACAGCAGTATCTTCTGTACCTTCCTTAACAGCAAGAACAGAATCCACATCAATCTTGATGATTGCATCATCAGAAAGAATAATATCAGCAGCAGTATTTGCTGTGAAAGCCAATGCAGTTGCGTCCAAGTAAGAGATTTCACCAAAACCTCTACCGTATAAAGAAGCAGCAAGTGTCTTTCTGAAAGCTTCTGTAGCAGCAAATAATTTGTTGCCAGCAACTTTCATGTAAGCACCTCTCTTAGAAAGAGAAGCCTGTACTTCTTTTGCGTTCATAGAATAAACGCTGAACAAATCACCTGGAACTACTGAGAATTCAGCATTGCGAGCTGTCTTAGCTGCTTTTGCCTGTGCTACTAAGAAGTCAGCTGAAACTGCACCACCTCTACCATAGAGAGCAGCGAAGTTCTGTGTTTTGCCTTCTACTCTTGTCTTAGTGATTTCTTTCAAAAGTGGTGAATTGCGGAAAAGCAAATTCTCCACACCATCCTTGTACCATACTTTAAGAATGTTAAGTATGGAAGCTTCTGTGCTAATTGCCATATTTTTTCCCTCCTATTTCAAGCATAGGTGCTATGTGTATTTGTCGATACGCACCAGCGATTTCGGCTTTCATTCCTACTTTCTTTGTTGCTGTATTTCCTACTTATTAGTTTTTTT
>AUXO010733392.1_pt1 | contig 11882 bp, 5 predicted proteins | sample 768731 | NCBI WGS metagenome assembly AUXO01 (sample SAMN02715735, study PRJNA202380) | gut metagenome | biome: sheep rumen | host: Ovis aries | place: New Zealand: Palmerston North | reverse complement strand
GCAATCCGTTGCTAGTTTTCCAGAAACCGAAGTTTGTGTGGAAGAGCAAGAAAGGATACTGCCAGATGAATAAGCGCACGGGAGGCGATTTGAGTACTCAGGCGCGCATCCAATGTGGACCGAGTCGCTCAGAGCAGACACATAGTGTCGTAATTAAACTGATGAGCAAATAATGGATAGACATATACAATTATAAAATAATTCACCATTTAAAACCAACACATTATGGCAAACGAAAAGCACATTTTCATTGGTATTGGCGGACAAGGCTGCAAGACCATTGCTATGATCAAAGAGAAGGTTTACGAGAAACGCTTCCCCGTAGCTACCCAATCCAAGAGCCGCCTTCAGGCGATGAATGACACCTATCGCTTCTTGTTCCTCGACACGGATCAACGTGACATCGATGAGGCCAACAAGCGTAACCGCTCTACGTTTGAGCAGGGTAAGGTTCCCTTTATCTCTCCTCAGACGGATTTGATTAACCTGGGTCGTGCTAACCCGCATGCTATCTATTATGAGGCAAAGCAGGATCCGAACAACCTGATCAACAAGCGTATCTTGGAAGCTTGCTCGGATGAATTAGCATCAAAGATTCCTGATCAACCGTTATCTTTCGGCGCAGGTGCGTTCCGTATTAAATCGCGTATTGCGTTCGCGCACGCGTTGGCTGATTTCCAAACGAAACTGCAGGCTGCTATCTCGTCGCTCAACGACGTGAAGACGGTGGGCGGTGAAGATTGCATTATCTACTACTGGCTTGTAAGTAGTTCGCTGGGAGGTACAGGTTCAGGTATCTTCAACGATGTGCTATACCATATCAATCAGATTCACCATCAGGTAGTTGGTAATGGTGATCCGCAACTCGTATATACGATGTATATGCCTAAATTCTTCATCGATGCAAATGCAACGGAAGAGAAATATTCGCTTAATGCTTTCGGTGTGTTCTCTGAGTTAGAGGCATTCAAGGTAATGAGTTATAATCCGAACCAATACACGGTAATGCATCGTCTGGCATTCAACAGCGATTATAACCTCGTGGATATGAACAAGCGTTACTGCCCGTTCTATTACATGATACCTATCGATATCCAAACCGATAAGGGTACGAGCCTCGGAAGCCCACATACAATGATCCGGAACACAGCTGAGATGCTCTATCATCTCCATAATGGTCAAGCCGGTGCTACCTTCCGTTCTGATATTGATAACTACATGAACGATATCATGGAGAAGAACCATAAGGACTTCCTTGTTCCAATGGGTTATGTTTCACTGCAGAAGCCAAATGAGTACTTCAACAAGTACATGCGTTTCCGTCTGCGCCGCGATATTCTCCGCAGCTGGTTGCTTTGCGCTGAAGGCAAAGAGAGTAAGGTAGAGGAGAGTAAAATCCCGGCATTGAAGGATTTGTTGATGCGTGAGTTGAAAGCGAATGTGCAAGATACGATTGCCTGGAAAATTTTCCACGGACCATCCATTATGACGTTGCAGGAAGAGATGCAAAGTCAGGATCCGGATAAGGACGAACTGAACCCTGCATTGGAGCTCGGTTCTATCCAAGACTTGCTCAAAGCCGCTATCGGTAATATTGATAAAGAGAGCAAGACTCCGGAGAAACGCGATGAATACAAGCGTATCATCATCGAAGGCGCATGGAAACAAGCCGAGATATGGATTCGTACTAATGGTCTGAGTTATGCACACGATTTAGTGGATATGATACGCAAGTCCATGGCAGAGGAATACATGCAAGAGGAGCCTAAATGCGACCAACGCGCCGTAGATAATGAGTTTGAGCAGAAGTTGCAAGAACTACGCGAGGAAGCGAATATCAAGGGCGTAGAGAAGGTTAATAAAAAAGCGAACCGCGAAGATATTCAGGCTTATATTACAGAACTGCAGGCATACGTGGATAAATCCCTTGAGGTAGCTATGCTGCGTTGGGCTCACGACCTGAAGAAAGATTTCTGCCAGGACGAGAAGAACGATGAGTTATCAAAACTCAAAAAGCAAATCGCACTCTTCAAAGACAAAGCAGCAGAAATGGCTCGTATTGCAACGAAAGAGTATGACAAATTGGCCGCGGCAATGGGTGCTGCACAAATGGATGTTACTACTGTTTATCTGCCGCAACTGGCTAAGATATGCGACGGCAACGGATGGATACCCGATAATATTTTCAGCAAACTATATACCGAGTTTGTTAAGGCACAGCATGACAAAGCAGAAACGCCGGAACGCGAGGATATCCAGAAACTGATAGAGAATAATATCTATAACGCCGTTAACGAAGCTATCATTCAAGCCATCGACAAGGGGCAGTACAAAGTGATCCGTAAGGTTGTGGACGAGAAGACCAAGAAAGAAACAGTTACGGAGGATGTACGTTTCTTCTGCAATCCTGGTCTGGCTGACGCTAATGTATCGAACGAGAAAATCATTGGTGATTTTCTATCGATGCTCGAGACCTTATTCGATAAGATGCTGCGTGAGAACAAGACCGTTCAGGAGCGTTGGGAGAATAAGAAGATATCCGAGTTCTTCGCTGAACTGACCAATGACGAGAAAGATGCTGTTCGTCGCAGTCTGAGCCCGGCTCTGTTCTTCTCGTATAACTCGAACCGTATAGACGTGGTTAAGAAAGAGGAGCATCTGGTATTTGTAGCAGGCAGTGAAGATCTGGCAGTAGAAATGCTTGGTATGCAAAAAGGCAATCCGAAACATCGCTATGAGAAAGCCGACAGCGATGATGTTGCTCTCGTCCTGAAATCGAAATTCGGTCTGTCGCTGGAGGACTATCGTATCTACGACTCCATCAAGGGCGTTTATGACCGCGCTTCTTTCCGCGAGAAATATCATTTCCATCACGACTTTGCGCAATACGGTGCAGACCTGACGCTGGATAACATGCCGGAAGAGCGCATGCCGCATCATCGGACGTTTGCAAAGATGCTTATCCTCGATAAGTTCCGCAAAGAGATGCACGATTTCTTCTATGTGGATGAATACGATCCTGCTGCGTACATTGACTCGATGTATGTAACCGATCCGGAGTGCGACACCTATTTCAAGGTAGCTAAACCGGAAGCTTTCAGTATCCATTCGCAAACCGGTAAACTGGTTTTAAAACTGGAGGAGAACGGCCGTCAGTTATTCTACGAAGTAGAAGGTGCAGATTTCACCGAGCAGTTCGCTAAGTATCGTGATGCTTATCAAAACTACCGTTTCGGCGAAACATGCGAGTCTATCCTCCAGGCACTGCTTCGTCAGAAACGAACGGAGAACGGCAGGGAAATCTCGGGCGAGAACATCCTGAAACGTCTCTATCCAGAGAAACAACGCGAGTTGCTCAAAGAGTTGGCAGCTAAGAAAGCCAACGCGAAGAAAACATCCGAGCGTCGTCTTTATGAGGCACTGTTCGCAATTATCCGTGAAGAGTTCAACTACGTGCAGAATTTTATTAAGTAACGATCCCTAATTCAGTTATTCTATGCTTCCGCTTTGGATTATAGATATTACGAACAACCATGACCGTAGAGCAGAGTTTGTAAAACTTCTCGGTCAGATTGATCATGTCCGTTTAGCAGAGACTATCGCATTCAAGTCAGAGAAACCGTCGCCGGCATCCGATAAAGGAGAGTCGGATAGTGCCGCTTTGGCATCCCAACAGGATTACTCTGCACCATACGAAAAGGTAGATCTGCTGAGTAGTCCGGCTCAATCCAAATCGCAGCAGGAATTACTGGATGAATGGGAGAAAATGACCGCTGAGAAGAACGACGTCATCAAGGGCGACTATTGGTATTATAGCGCCTTTGGTGACGCTTTCAGCGGATTAGATAAGATAGAGAGCGACGTACTGGATGCGGAAGGAAACGTGGCCGACAGGCTGTATAAGTTTCAAGGTGACCTGGTAGAAGCAGGACAACAGTTTATCCATCAATTGCGTCTCTCGAATGCGAAGCCATATCAGGCAATCAATGTGTTGGTCATAGGTGACTCAACGGAGTCATTTAGCCAGACTATCTTCCCCTCTATTGCAGCAATGTTGCAAAAGGAGAAAGAACGTATCCTGCAGGCACATATCCATCAGGGTATGTGTATCTATGGTGCGCTCTATATACCATGTGATATTAACTCGCGTGAAGTACAATTACGAAACAAGGTGCTGAGGCTGCTGAACGAGGTAGAGGTGCAGCATAAGTTACGCTTTGTGCGTGGCTATGATCATGTCATGCTCTATCAGAACGTGCAGAATAGAACGGAGTGTACGTACGCGCTGATGGACGATAAAGACCTGGCACAATATTTATTGCAATGCGTAATTCATTTATTCTACGCGTGCGATTACACCCATCCGCTGATTAGCGGCACAAGAAGTGCTGATATGCTCTATTTCTCCATGGGAGCTACTTCTATCTATTTTGACATGCAGGCAGAGGATGCCAATGATGCCAGCAGGCTGGCTGCCGAACTAATGCTTAATGTTAAAAAGGATAGTGAGGAAGAGGCGATGGATCGGGACGAGATATACATCCTCGAGCATAAAGATTTTGCAGCCGAGAAATTCATTCAGGATATCAATAAAGGCATGAATGTAGATATACCCAATGCCGAGATCGATGAACCAACCCCGCATCCGATCCTTAACTATATGCAGAAAAATCTTAAACGACTATACTATTTCTATTACCTTCGGCTCTTCCCGGCGAAATTGTTGCGCAAGATTTCAGATAATATCGAACGCAGCACCTCCGATCTGTTGGATAAAATCTCTAAACGCTCCACGCGGATGTTTGAGAATTGCGAGATGGCTATCCTCCCGGCTATTGCGCGCGTGTTGTCTAAGGTCTTACCCGAAGAGGGAGTCATTACGGCTATTGATAGAGAGTTTACGAAGCTTGAGGAGCGCCTCTCCCTCGAGAAAGAACGTATACGAGAGGAACTGGAGCACCATTTCTGGGATGTCCTTCTTGATCCCGAGAAACCGATGATCCCGAACAACCAAAAGGATTATTTTGAAAACTATCATGAGGCATACAAGCAGGATATCTCCATGCATGCCGGCGGAGCGGCGCAAGCCGAGATGAAGCAACAGATCACCGACAAATTGCTGAAACTGATGTCGCAGGAGCAGACTACATTAGCTACCGTCGCGCGGCTCTTTCTCCTTGGACTGGTATGCGTGCTGGGGATAGTACCGATTTTGTCGCTCGTCTCGCCTATGTTCGTCGATCTGGGGAACGTCAAGGAGCATGCTTTGTTCTGGGCTTTCGGGCTTTTTTTACTGCCCCTCTTGCTGCAACTGGTTATCCTCTTCTTCTATATCCGAAAACGGAACATGTGCATACGCGTTCTCAAGGCCTATTACATGCATGACGCATATGCGCGAATCGCCAACCGGATCGAGTTCGAGGCTGATGACTATTATAACAAAATGCTCAAACTATGCGCAGCGTATATCGAACGAAGTAAGGCTATCCGAAAAGAGGTCGCGTTCGTAGTGCCCGATCTGACGGTCAAACCGCTGCTGCCGATGACCAGATTTAATCAACCGCTACGATCTGGACACTTCGACGATGAGGTCATCCTGCCTGCCAACGAGGTCGAGGGATGTCGCATACGAGTCAACTACAAACCCGAGTGGATCAGCGAGCTCACTACGAAGCATTATTTTATGCTTATCAATCATTTTAATGACGAGATAGCTATTCTCTATCAGGACGTTCGCCTCGTCGATCATCATACCAAACGACTCAACCCCGAGACACAGGAGAACGAACTGTTCACCAAAGAGCAACTGCAGAACGAAATGAAACAGCAATGGGAACGACATAAAGAGGAGTTTCATACCCAAATGCTCAAGGCTATACGAGATGAGATGCTGCCACGAGAGAACCCTACCGTAGGAGAGAAACTGCTCCAGTACGAGCGCAAGACTGGTAATATACATCTGCTCGATACGATGATTAACTATACCGCCGCCAACGGAGAGATTATTTGCGACGCGGATCTCGAGTGCTCGGATGTCAAAATCAACAAGGATATATCTTATCTCCTCGCCGCTCTGCCATCCAAACCTTGCCTACAGATCGCCGAATACAAGGAACTATACAAGCGATATCTCTTTATCACTCGTTGGCGCAGCTTCAGCACCTTCTCCTTTAACCGTATACTGCCTACCGAGGATTTCGACCAAACGATACGAAACATCCGGGTTTTTGAAGATGAACAGAAAGCCAAGAAAGAGAAAGAGAAAAACAAAAAACGTTACACTACGGATGCAGACCTGATCCCACCAATTGAAGACGCTCCGCAGCCTGCACCATACGAACCGGAGATCTCCGCGCTGATCTTGTGGGCGATATGTCCAGATGATACATCTAACGAGTGGCTCAAACTCTTTGACCCAAGTCATTTCGTGGAAGCCTTCAACGATAGACAACGGATTCGCAAAATCATGAACCAGGAAGACTAATACACCTATGATAAACGTTCAGATTCTTTTGATTATTCTTGGCGGTTTGACTGTTGTGCTCGCAGCAGTACTGATTAACCGACTGGCTAAAGTAAAAGTATGGATCGATACGCGACAGAAAGAGAACCTGCCGTTCGTGCGTACCTGCTATCTGGAGAAAGGTGACGACGACCAGGCTGCTGAGGTGCATCGCGCCGGAGCATTCGGTAAACCCGCTATCGGCATTATCAAAGTAGATGAGAAATCTATGCTTAACCGAGGTATCATCGAACTGCTCATGACGGATATGAACGATGATGCCGAGAAACCACATTACCGACGAACGGGATACATCAGTTTTGATCAGGACACTACCGTGGATCAGTTCGGATATATCTACAAGCAGATCAAGGGCAAGAAAGAGAAAGAAATAGTCGGGTACCTGGCTCGTCCGTCGAAGCCTAATGAACCTACTATCTATGGAGAGCGTTCCTGGAAGACCCTGTGGCTCAAATGCGTCTTGTGTGCCTACACAGGAGTGCCTGCTGCGGCAGAGGAAATGGTAAATGACGAAAAACCAGCCGCTCCTGCACAGACCATGCCCGTAGAGCATCTGTGTATCAACAGCCCGAAGAAAAAGGACGCAGATAAATTGCCGGAGGTAGCGCCGGAAGTAGTGCCGGAAGAGGCAGTGGTAGAAACTGTACCGGAGGTTATTCCTGCAGAGGAACCTGCAGTAGCAGAGCCTGTAGCCGAGGAGCCGGTAGTAGAAGAGTCCGCAGCTGAGGAGCCGGTGACAGAAGAGCAGGAGATTGTTCCTGAATTAACAGAAGTCCCTGTATCAGAGGAGACCCCTATTACGGAAGAACAACCTGTCGCTGAACCGGAACCTGTCGCCGAACCAGAACCGGCAGATTCGTTCGCAGTTCTATCAGTAGAGGAGAAAGCGCGACTGGATAAGGTGCGCGAAGAGAAAAAAGCTATCATAGAAGCCTTGCTCGACAGCATGGTCAAGGTAGAAGGCGGTACCTTCACCATGGGTGCTGATCCTAAACCGGACGACACGAAGGATGCGGACGGCAAGGAACGCGGGATGGCGGAAAACAACGAATCACCGAAACACAAGGTAACACTCAGCACATATTATATTGCTGCTAAGCCTGTCACGCAAGAGCAATGGGCGGCGGTCATGGGGAGCAATCCTTCTGATTGCAAGGATAAATCGACCTATCCGGTGGCTCCAGTCAATTGGAATGAATGTCAGGAATTCGTCCTGCGACTGAGTTATATCACAGGAATTATGTTCTCCTTGCCTACAGAAGCACAATGGGAATTTGCCGCTCGCGGTGGTAACAAAAGTAAAGGATATGTGTTTGCGGGTAGTAATACCTTCTTGGAAGTAGGATGGGCGGACCATAAGCATGAGGTAGGCGCTAAGAAACCGAATGAACTGGGCTTATATGATATGAGCGGTTTGGTTCGTGAGTGGTGTTCCGATTACTTTGCACATTATACCGGAGAAGCCCAAACCGATCCTTCAGGACCGCAAGAAGGGGCAGCAGAGATCATCAAGAGTCAGGATGGTATTGATTTCCGTGCGGTACGCAGCCCGAGTGGCAACGAGACGGTCACGAATCGTAAGGGGGAGGTGCCGGAACTGAATAAAGAATTCAAAAGCTACGGTTTGCGTATTGCGGCGAAGGAGATGCCCGAGCGTAAGAAGAAGGAGCAAGCGCCGAAACCGCTGGAGAAACCGACTCCGAAGAAGCCGATGGCGATATGCTCGTTCTGGGGATTTCATAATTCGAAGAAAGACCCACTACCCGCTGAGGCTCGCGCCGGAGCGTTTGCGCTCTTGCAACGTTATGCACCACGGCAGAAAGAAACGGAGTATGCAGCGGAGCAGCCATACGGCTGGAAAGATACTGCCTTGTTATCCGTCCTTATATACACGGTGCTGTTTATCTTGCTGTATCTGGTGAACTCCGGCATCTTCCAAATGCCGTTATTGGGCAAGGAATGGCAGTCTGCTGCCGTGTTTGTGGGATACTATTTTGTACTATGGGCCATCGTGCGGTTTATTAAGATTGACGCAATTGAGAATGCCAATTCATTCCAACCGATGTTGGATCTTTTTAACAAGAATCTGGGGCTGAAATGGATGAATATATCTATCCTGATACTTAGCACTATTGCTGCCATCTTCACGTTGTTCTACTATGATTATGATTTTCTTCCGTTGCTCATCGTGATCGCTATCGGCGTGGCGATTAATATGACACTCCCCGCAGCCAATAGACGCTGGAAAATTCAGGCGTCTTTCTTGGAGGAAAACTCGGGCAGCGAGGAGGAAGACGAGGAGGAGACCGAACCGAAGAACCCGCAAGGCGATATCTCACGCACTTACGATTGGACATTGGATAAAACCTACGACGCGCATCGCGAAGTGGCCGGCACGCTGACCCTGTATTTCAAAGCAGCGGATATCAGGGATGTACGCCATCTGAATCCGTTCTTCGATCAGCGAAAAGACCATTCGGACAAGGAGAACATATTATATATGTTTCATTTCCTGAAGAAATACAGAAAGACGTTCCTTGCACGCACCAACTATGTGGCCTATACTATCAACAAGATAGCGGAGAAAAATTCGTTCTCACCGATGGATAAGTTGCAATTTGCACTGGATTTTGTGCAGGAGCCAAATATCGCCTTCCAGGAAAATGCGGAGAACAAGACCGTCAATTTCTACGATGATTATATCCGCTATCCGGACGAAACGCTGTACGATAAATGCGGGGATAGCAATAGCAAGTCGCTGTTGGCAGCCATGCTTTTCCATTTAATGGGACATAACGTCCTATACCTTATTTCTCGCAAACATCAACACTCGGCAATAGGGGTAGAGGTACGGCTCAGTGAACTGGAGAATGGCTGGTACGGCGATGCATCGAAGATCAACGATATCGTGATTAAATATGAGGGTAGATACTATATCTTCTGTGAGACTACCGGTGATAACTTTGCCTTGGGTGCCAAGGTGAGCGGAATGTCGCTTGACGAGTTCGATGAGAAAATCTATCTGCCACTTCATGAGGATGAAGATGAGGTAGACCGTGAGGATGATACCGAAGCGGTTATCGAGAGCCGTATTTTCACATGGCAACTGGACTCCCTCTTCGGAAATCAACTGACGGGAAACCTGCCTATTGAGATGTCCTCCGACGAGATAGAGGAACTTCGCAGCCGGAATCCGTTCAATACCTATGGCCAAGATGGCAATACGTATGCGCAGAACGTGCAGTCCATCTTCCAGTACCTAAGAAATAACCCGGCTAAGATGTCTGGCGTACGTCAGGTAGCGGATTATATCCGTGAGCAGATAAATGCCGCTGGCTTCCCGGAACTGGATAAGTTGCAGTTTGCATTGGATTTTGCGCAAGAGCCTAATATAAAGTATGTAGTGGACGAGCAGAGCGCGCCGATAGAGTTTGTCAAGGAATACATGCGTTTCCCGGAGGAGGTATTGTATGACAAAGAGGGCGATTGCGATTGCAAGTCCAGTTTGACAGCTGCTTTATTTTTGAGCCTGGGATATAAGGTGATTTTTATGATATCCGAGAAACTGCAACACGCGGCGATAGGTGTAGAATGTAAAGATCCGGCTTGGCTGACACAGATTCGCCCGGAAAACCCGAACGATGTTGTGCGGGATTATAACGGTACATTGTATCTCTACTGCGAAACAACCGGAGACGGATACCATATCGGACAGATCAAGGAAAATGAGTCTATTAATGATTTTGAAACGATTCTGGAGTTATCGTTATGAGCATGAATAAAAAAGTAATATCGAAAATTACTACGATGGTAGTAGTGCTGGCCGTTATCGCACTAGTGATCGCCAAGTTATACGACATCGGTATACATCGTCCTTCATTGGTGTACCGTCAACTCTCACCGGAGACGATCTATTGGATTAATACCTTTAACCAGTTAGGTCCGGAGAACATCATCAAGGCTGCGCCCGTAGGCCCGTTTGAGTGGAATAACAAGGAAGATATAGGCCAGAAACATACAGCAGGTAAATGGGGGAAAGAAGAAAATGCTAATACCGTTGTTTACTACCGCAAGGACCGCGATGCGAAAGGACAAATCCGTGCCAGAAGGGTCATGGAGACGGCAGAAAATATCATACGAGAATTACCGGCATACATGGGCACTTATCATTATCCGCAGGATTTGAACGGACGTAAAATGCCTGTTTATCTGCCAGAGAATAATGATGAATATATGACGTTGCTTAACAAATTGAGCGACGGGGCGCTTAATACATCCAAGTACGGCAGTTCGATCATCGCGATAGGGCCGCTAGGCTGTCAATGCAAAGGTATCATTCTGCATCCGGATGGTTTCCAGAATAACAACGCGGACGGCAATCCGGAGTATATCCGCGTGTTGCGCAGGGAACTGGCCTATTATACTTATATGGCTAATCTGGATTATAACCAAAATACGCAGCGCTATGCATGGTTTGTGTCCGGCATTACAGAGCATTTTTCTCTGGACGGTCAGCTACTGCCTCCGTTCTCACCGGATATTATTGCGAAGTTTAGTCAGGATTTCCATCTCAATGCCGAGTATGAGGCCAAGGACCAATTACGTAAGGCAGCCGGTACTTCCTTTATAGAATTCTATGAGATGACCTTTGGCAGTGAGGCTCTTGCCGGTTTGATCAAAAACACATATGTTTCGCCGGTAGATAGCGCACTGATGCAGAGGACACCGGATCTGGAGGCTCTGAAACAGCTGTGGATTAGCTCGCTTGCCAACGAACCGCAAGCCGAACAAACGGAAGAATAATTTAAATTTGATATTGTTATGAAAAAAATCGCATCCTTCTTATTGGTGGTAGTATTGACCCTTACCATGAGTTCTTGCGCGAAATGGCAGGCTCAACATCAGATTAATGCCCTCGAATCTCTCGTGGAGAAAGTAGAGAACCACGCATCCGAGTTTACACGCAGCGATTGGGAAAAGACAGCAGACAAGTATGAGGCTATCTGCGAGAAAATGAACCAGTGTGACTATACAAATGAGCAGCTGCAAGAGATAGGCCGTCTTAAAGCGCGTTACTATGTGGCATACGCCAAAGGATCGCTTTCCGGAGGCGGATTATTGAACGGCTTGCTGCAAGAAGCATCAGGAGCCTTTGACGGGCTCATGAAAGACTTGGAAGAGGAGAAAGATGAAACTCTCCAAGAACTTGAGGATCTATTCGAGTAGAATTTTTAATACCGTTTGCCGTCGGAGGAGTAGAGTATGCCGTTGCGCTCGATAATCAATTGACCGTTGCGGAACGTCTTCACGGCTTGAACCCCTTCGTTCGCGGAGGGGGTTGTTATTCCCTGAGGCTCAA
>AUXO011994154.1_pt1 | contig 11883 bp, 7 predicted proteins | sample 768731 | NCBI WGS metagenome assembly AUXO01 (sample SAMN02715735, study PRJNA202380) | gut metagenome | biome: sheep rumen | host: Ovis aries | place: New Zealand: Palmerston North | reverse complement strand
CATCGCGGGATTGTACTCACGATGAAGCCGGATTTCACTTTGCGCGCGTATCGCAGACTCACGTCACGAGTATTGCGCGATGATGAATAAAACAATAAAATTCCTTCTTAATTATACACAAAAGTTTACAAATGTAAAAGAATAACCGGGGGACAACTGTATACATCTGCGTCTCAAGATGACTTGAAAACCTGTTTTTTATATGCTATCCTAATAGTGCAGCTTTTCAGCTGACATATGATCTGTTCGAATAAAAACAGGACAGGAGGGAACTATGAACTACAATGAGTCTTCCGAAGACTATCTTGAGGCGATCCTTATGCTGCGCGAGCAGCTCGGGAAAGTGAGGTCAATTGATATTGTCTACAAGCTGGGCTATTCAAAACCGAGTATCAGTATAGCCATGAAAAAGCTTCGTGAAAAAGGTCTTGTCCATATGGATGCGGACGGATACATCACACTTACAGACGAAGGCCTGAAAATTGCGCGTCACACCTATACCCGCCACAAGGTACTGACATGTTTCTTTGAGAGCATCGGCGTAAATCCGAAGACCGCCGAAGATGATGCCTGTAAAATCGAGCATGATATCAGCGAAGAGACCTTTAAGCGTCTCCGTGAATTTATGTCAGCCAACGGAATGAAATAAACCTGCGGAGGCAGCGTTGCCTCCGCATAATTTGAACCATGCGGTAAGTTGGCGCTAACTGATTTAGTCATGCTGAAGGGAGTACCCGAAGGAAACATAAAGAGCAAAAAAGAAGGGGCTGTCGCCCGAAGACCTGACGCCGCTATATAGCAGACGGCATATGCCTGCTGTATAGCGGTGATCTTGCCTTCGCGCGGCACCCCCCGCTCATGTCTTTTATTATGATTTATTTTTGCGCTTCAATGCCACAAAAATGATAATGGCAGCAATTGCTCCCGTTACGATCCAGAGGATCGGCATTGATGTATCGCCGGTCCTTACAGAAGTCTTTTTGGACTTCACTGTTCCCGTAGACTTCGAGGAGACTTTCGTCGATGCCGCACCCCGCTTGGTAATCCTCGGTTTCGGCGTCGCTGTGACCTTCTTCTTCGCGATCTTCCAGGTAATGACCTTATCTTCCGTCGTCCCGTCTTCCCAGCAGTACCAGTCCTTATCTGCCAGGGTAAGGACCGCCTGGTATTCCCCGGCATTTATTTCCTTGTTTCCTTTTATCGTATAGTACCCTTCCGCGCTTGCCGGTACACCGATCTGTTCCTTTCCGTTATAGACCAGTCCCGTTGCAGCTGCAGGAATCTTTACGGTAACGGTATCCCAGCAGGGCGCGTTGGCCTCACCGACTGCGGTCGCACGGCTCACAAGGTTAATGGGCTGATCGCCGTCAAAGACGCTCCAGCCGAAAGAATACAGGACGCCTTTATATTCAGCGGATCTGACCTGATAAAGGATATCATGAGAAATACGTTTTCCGTATGGTTTATATACATCATTCTTAAGAACAAACGTGTCCTCGTCGATAATATCCGTGTCTTCAACTCCCTGCGGCTTTGTCACCGACATTCCGTTCGTGACAACGGAATCGGATGAAGAATCGGTCGTTTCGACATAGAATCCGGGAAGATAAACATTCTGATATCCTGCAATATTTTCGTGCTCCGGATATAGCGATGGTATAGGATTAGCATGGGCCTTGATCAGGGAGACCTTTGCTTTTCCTCCGCCCGGGAACTCAATTTTCTGGAGGATATCCTTGCTGTCGGCAACTGTGCCGTATTCATCGACAGTACCGCCTGACAGATAGATGGCTTTTCCGTCTGTAGCAGCAAAGGCACCGTAGACACTCTTCTCCAGTTCTCCTTCCCTGGCGGTCTGTTCGGCAGCAATGTCAAGATACTGGATCGCCGTATCAGTGACGGTCTTCTCCTGCTCCTTGTCGTACTTCCTTCCTCCGAGCGCGTACACGGAGTCATTAATATTGACCAGCGTACACCAACTGTTGAGGAGCCAGTCCAGAGATTTCCATTTTCCTGTTCTCGGACTGTAAGAATACAGATCTGTTCTTAAACCGCCATCCACGTCGAAGGTAGCGTTGATGATCAGCTTCCCCCGGTATCCGATCATTGAAGCAAAATACATCTCGTACGGAAGATCCGTCTCCTTCTTCCAGGTCTTGTCCTTGATCGAGTACCGAAGCATCACGGTCGCTAATTCAGTGCCGTATTCATCAATCTTGGTGTTCATGAGTACGTACAAAGCATCATTCAGACCTACTACAGATTGGATCCAGCTGCCTGCCGGAACAAGATCAGAAGGTATATCCGGGATGTCGATTTCATAAAGCGGAGTCGCGCTGTCTGCAGCAGTATCCGGTGCGTAGAGCAGGAAGGAGCCGGACCCTGTCCCGTTCTCATTATCTACCTTAACGCTCTGAACGCCGGACTTCATTTTCTTCGGGCACTTGATTACAATCTTCTGGTCACTCCAGCTGACGACCTCTGCGGAAGTACCTGCCAGGAATACCTTTCCTTTATCAAGGAAATGGCTTCCCGTGATCGTTATTGTTCGATCCGCTTTTTTTACGACGGCATTTTCTACGACCGGACTCTGATCATCCGCTTCCACTGCCAGATCGACCTTCCCGTGTGATGTGCAGCGGCTGAGATTAGAGCCGCCTGTTACTTTAGACTTAATATCAGAAACAACTTCCGATGCATTCTTCATGGAACGTGTGCGTCCAGTATATAAAATAGCTGCTTCCGCGGCTACATGCGGTGTGGCCATTGACGTTCCGTCCCAGTAACAGAAGGGAAGCAGAGCCCCTTTCCCTGAACCTGCACCGATCTGATCAACATAAAATGTATCTCCGACTTTAAACGAGTCATCGACTTTAAACACTCTCACGAAAATACGTACATATTTCTGCTTTCCGTCTTTTGAGGTAATCGGATTGAAGACAGCCCCTTTGGCGATCTTGTCCGGTACGTCACTGCAGGAAAGAAGCGTCCAGCTTCCCTCTACGGTAACGTCAGATGATTCGCTTTTAACCTCCTTTTTGTCTTTATCTACACCGTTACGATAGATTTTGGCACTGTACTGACCACCCGGCGCGTAAAATGCCAGGGAGGCATAAGAAGCATTCTTATTTGCCCCGATCGGTATATCCACGGCAAATTCGATTGAGGAACGTTCCTGCTTTGCCTTTGTGATCTTTATCTTTACTGCGCGTCCGTCGCGGTCATAAGAATAGCTGCCTGCTGCCGTACCGGAGGCAAGTTCGAACGGATACTTCTCCTTATCCATTTTGAACGCCGGCCTTGAAGAAAACGTCGTATTATAATAGAAGGCCGAAGGATCGAGAGAGCCAAAATACATCTTTTCCTCATTTGCACTCTCATCGGTCGAAACGGAGGACAGTATAGCGCCTCCGGGTGCATATACATGTGTCATCCTTTCCCCGTAATTGGAGAAGTCCGCATGGCTGCCCAGCGCGGTCGCGGCATTGACAACAACTATATTGGAAGCCCGTGAATAACCGTTCGGGTCTCTTTGCGTCTTGTCAATTTCCTCACTTTCATTTCCAGAAGAATAAATGCATACGATTCCACGCTTTTCCAGTTCGAGGAGCTCTACCGTAAAGATCGGCCAGGTAAAAATGCCCCCGTAGGAATTGTTCGTGACCCGAACGTCGACCCCTTTGTCCGCGGCATCGGCTACAAATGCCATCGCCCGATAAATCCCCAGATCCGACATAGTTCCATTTTTTTTCATGACCTTTAATGCCATGATCTTACAGCCGGAGCACATACCGCTTATACCGTACCCGTCCCAGGCACCTGCGATGGTACCGGCACAGTGCGTTCCGTGAGAATTAAGATCCATCGGATCTTTTCGATTTCCGTCAGCGAAATTGGCGCCGTAAGGTCCGCAGTTCAGCTCCTTCTGAAGCTCGGACGGGAACTGATACATGACATTCTTCAGATCCGGGTGAGTATAATCCACACCGGTATCAATGACGGCAACGACACCTTCCGAGTTGGTCTTTCCCGCCTGATTCCATGAAGGGGCATGGATATTATAGATGCGGCCGGGATCATGCTCGGTGACCGGGATCAGGGTATCCCCGGCATACTCCCACTGATAGCGGGCAAAGTCGGTTCCGGTGCCGGCACCGACAGCAGCCTCATTCCCGCCGGCATTGCCGACAAGGTTCTCCTCACCCAGATCCTCGATCGTGCTGAGTCCGTCCGGATCAATAATGTCTTCCGTCTCCGGTCTTTCTGTCAGGCTGTCCGTGGATTCCGTTTTATCCTTATCCTTTTCCCCGGGCGTTTTCGTTGTATCCGACGAACTGTCACCCGAAGCGGATGCGTCCGCTTTTTTATCCTGATCCTTATCTTCCGGACTGACAACCTTATCTTGCGGCTCTCCATTATTCCCGGCTGTCGACTGTTCGTCCCCGGCATTGCCTGTTTCCGTCGCGGATTCATCTTCCGCACGGCTTTCTTCTGCCGCGGCATCTGTCGATTCATCGGGGCCGGCTGTCACATTCTCCGTCGGAGCCTCTCCCGACTCAGCGAGTTCGGCTGCACTCAGAGCCGCCGTACTTTCATCAGACGGCAGAGCCGCTTCCGTTCCGACCAGTACGCCCTGATCGGCGCCATCCGCCCCGTCAAGGCTGTGAATATAATTAGGCTGGGCAAAAAGAACACCGGGAGTATTCATTACTTCCGTGAGAATCTCTCCTGTGTCTTTTCCTTCTCTTTCTACCAGAAGAACAGAGATACGGTCTCCGGTCGCGGCAGATGCCGATTCTCCGCCGTTGCCGTCTGAACCCACCGGCACTTCCAGTGTTTCACCTGAGGCCTTCACATAACTTTCCGCACTGACAGTATCAATGAGTTCCGATCCGGAAAGGCCTGACGGCAGATCAGACGGATCCGATCCCGCACCCGTAAGTCCTTCCTCCGCATTCGCGTACCGGTCATAAAGAACGAGGACCTGCCCTTCCTCGTATGGTCCCGCTGAAAGGAGTTCTTCAACGCTCATGTTGAAGTTCCCGTTCGATTCAGCTCCTTCCTGAAGCAGATCGGGATTTTCCTGTCCCTCTTCGGCATGAACTGCAGAAGGAATTCCTCCGCACAGCATGGAGACTGTAAGTGTTGCTGCCAGGACGGCATTCATAAGTCTCTGTGTAAATAATTTCTTCTTCATTTCTGTAATTATTCCAGTATGTCAATCGCAATTTATAGACTAGTCCATATTACCAGATAATATTATAACACACTTATCGGCAACTGACTTCAGTGATATATAAATTTTACCCGCAAAAAAGAGCCGCCGGGCGGCTCTTTTCAAAATATCGTATGCCTTTACTTCTGAGGATTTGCTTCCAGCCAACGAATGATGTCCCTGCTCTCATACATCGGCTTCCCGTCAACGAACAGGCATGGGACCTGCTGACGGCCGCCGACTTCTACCAGCGTCTTCAGATTCTCTTCGTCCTCCACAATATCCAGGAACTGTACATCCGTACGTCCGGACTTCTGGATGAACTGCTTCACCATCATACAATAAGGACATGTCGGTCCTACATAAAGTTTCAGATCCATATTCTTCTCCTTATTTGCTTTTTTTCGTGACATTTACAGTATAGCATGAATGTCCAGAGGCCGTCCATTCAATCTTGCGGCCGAAAGCTCCCCTTTCCCGTCATAGACCAGCTTGAGAGAAAAGAACGGTTCGTTCCGTTCTATCAGTTTGAAGAAAATCCTGTCCCCCGGCCAGATATTGAGACTGTCGATCCTGCTCTTCTCCACCCATAAGAGCTCACCCTCATCACAGTCGTGCATCTCTCCTTCAAAGTCATCCGAGGTGAACAGATGCATATATTCGACCACTCCGTCGCCGGATACAAATGTCACAATTCCGCGAAAAGTCCACGAGTTCAGTATATAGCCGGTCTCCTCCATGACTTCCCGGATCACACATTCCTCCGGTGTCTCCTCCGCCTCGAAATGACCGCCGACGCCGATCCATTTTTCCTTATTGATATCGTTCTTTTTTCTGACACGGTGGAGCATCAGGTATTTATCGTCTTTCTCCAGATAGCACAACGTGCTGAGAAATGCACCTTTCACGTCACTTCTCCTCCTTTTTCGATCTGTGTCAACATGCAAATGCCGGCTCTCGAACGTCACCCTTTTGCATCAACCATCCGGCGTCAGGAACTCAGAACATAAGCAGGATCACCAGCACGCCAAGAATCAGCACAACACCCACACAGGTCATGCCGAGGGCAAATGTAAAACCGGCGAAAATAGTAGCTGTCGCCTCGCTCGTATTGCGAAGAAAGGCCTCGAGCCTTCCGGGCTTCATGCTCTTTCTTCCCCGTACGGGGATTTCCCGTATGACCGTTTTTCTGAGCATCACAATAAGGAAATCCGTACTGTCACAGAGGATCCTTCCGATCAGAGAACCCGAAAATACGATAAATCCGCAAAGCGGCTTCAGGAGGTAATTCTCACCGAAGATTCCCGCGATCAGGGAACCCAGGAATACGATAGTTCGACAGAGCGGTTTCAGAATGAGATTCTCACCGAAGATCCGCGCAAAGGCTCCCCCGATGTCAGGAAGCCATTTTGTGAGCAGCGGACGGTAGATAAGATCCTCGAGATCCAGCTTTGCGGGCCAGAGATCCACGTACGATCCCTTCCTCATAAGAACCCGCCTGACGATGAACACATACAGGAAGGCACCGATCCCCAGCGAAATAAAGCCTCCCTTCAGATTTTCCGGTATAAAGGCTCTGAATTCCAGAATATCTTCCCGCCCGCTCATGAATGCTGCCAGACGGGTCATCACAGCCGGCTGACCTAAGATCACCATGAAGGCGGAGGATCCAAGAACAGCCGCCTTCGAGGCTGTGTTCATGCAGTACGGGTCCGCATCGTATCGCGCCTGAAGATGTGCGTCGCGGTTCTTCTCGAGGAAGACGCAGATAAAAAGCTTCAGCATATAGGCAAATGTAAAACCGCCCGAAATAAGGAACACCCACTCAGCGATCCTGAAATATGTATGGAGACCTCCCGTCTCCGCGATTTCACCCGTCATGTGGATTCCGTGAACGATTCCCTCATGCAGCATGGTCTTTGAGATATATCCGTTAAAGAGCGGAACACCGCTGATGCCGAGTCCGCCCAGGGCGAACGCGATTTTCAGCGGAAGCTTATTCCTTCCCCAGCCGCGGATATCATCAAGATTCAATCTGTGAAGATTCATGACCACTACACCGGCCGCCATGAAAAGAACGAGCTTCAGCAGGGAGTGATTGACCATATGCAGCATCGCTCCCGAGAGAGCCAATGTTACCCCTTCCCCGCCGTGCGCGCTGCCGAGAGCATTTGTAAACGTCGCCATTCCGATTCCGGTCAGGATAAATCCGATCTGAGACATGGAAGAGCATGCAAGCGTCCTCTTTAAGTTCACCGAGAACAGGGCGAGCAGGGCCCCGAGGAACATTGTAATAAGGCCGAGCGTGAAGATCAGGAGACCGTATGCGGTGCTCCCGAAAAGAGCCTGCGTCGCTGTCATGATTATTCCGTACACACCGACTTTGGTGAGGATGCCGGACAGAAGGGCCGATCCGGGAGACGGGGCGACCGGGTGGGCTTTCGGAAGCCATACATGGACCGGGAACATACCGGCCTTGCATCCGAATCCGATCAGGATGCAGACTGCAGCCGCAAAAATCCTGCGCCCGGAAGAAGGGTCCTTCGATGACGTTTCCACCGCCGCGGCCAGCTCACGAAAGCTGAGCGTTCCGCAGGTCTCCCGCATGAGCAGAAGACCCATAAAAAGGACCAGGCCTCCGATCACCGCAATAAAAAGGTAGGTGTAGGCTGCGCGTATCGCTCCGGCCGTCTCTTCATGGATGACCCAGGTAAAGGAGGTCAGCGAAAGGATCTCAAAGAAAATAAAACTTGTCATGAGGTCAGAAGACAGCATGACACCCTCCGTCGCCCCAAGCGTCAGGATGACGAAAAGCCAGTACCTGTCAAGGCCCTCCCTCTCATGGGCAAAATACTCTTTTGAAAAAAGTGTCGTCCCTGCCCACATGACGGCCGTTACGAGACTGTATACCGCCCGGAATCCGTCTGCCGTAAAGTGCAGGCCATAAACAAAGACCCCCGGTATGTTCAGTTCATAAAGTCCGCCGCCTGTATCCTGTGCCGTCCCGCCTGAAGCAAGATATACCGATAACGCCTGGACCAGTGCAAGACCAAGGATCAGGAACGTAAAGACGATCACCGCATTGTCACGGAGCTTCTCATCCTTTTTACCCAGAACATAGAAAAAGGGTGAAACAAAAATCGGTAAAAATACCAGCAAAGCTATGATCATATCCTGTCACCCTCCCATCGCGATTTTCCGGAGAAATGAAATGACCGGTCCGGAACAGATGCCGAAAGCAACGTTCAGAATGGCGAAAAAGCCGATCGGTACCAGCATGCGCCATCCGGCTTCTTTTCTGCCGGGCAGACTTGCGTAGCGATCCGTCCCGGCCATCGGGAAGAAAGCACGAATACTGATATTGATCGTGTACATTGCGCACAGGAAGGCCGATGCGATCAGACAGACACATCCTGCGATCGAGAGCGGTGTCATCGCTTCGATACCTGCTTCTACAAGGCGCCATTTGGAAATAAAGCCGCAGAACATGGGAATTCCCGTAAGAGAAAGTGCGCCCAGCGTATAGAAGGCAAATGTAAGCGGCATCCTTCTGCCCACCCCGTTGACCTCATAGATGTACTCATTCCCTGTCACATGCATAAACGCGCCGGCGCACAGGAAAAGAGACATCTTAATGACGCTGTGGAACAGCATATGCGAAATGCCTCCGAGCAGTCCTTTTGGCGTGACCAACATGATTCCGTAAAGCATATAGGACAAATTGCTGACGGTCGAGTAGGCCAGTCTGCGCTTGAAATGTCTCTCCTTGAGCGCCATGACAGCGGCGTATAACAGGGTAACTTCCGCTGCGGCAAGACATATATTCTGCACCTTGCTGCCAAGAAGGATATCCGGTCCGTAAACGTACCAGGTCAGTCTGACGATCGCGAACACACCGGTATTGACGACTGCGACTGCGTGCAGCAGCGCCGTGACCGGTGTCGGTGCGACCGAGGCCTGCGGCAGCCATGAATGAAGCGGAAAGATGGCTGCCTTTACCCCGAATCCGAAAAAGCCGAACAGGAAAATGATTCTCATGAGTTCTTCGGAGTAAACATTTGCGAGCGCACCTCCGTAGACGAAGTCTCCGCCCCCGTTAATGGTCCCCATTACGACGGCAACGAACGCGAGCGAAGAGCCGCCGATACAATATGCAGCGTATCTTCTTCCTGCGAAAAGACTCTCATGATCCTGGTAATGAACAACAAGAGGCAGGGTCACCAGCGTCAGCATCTCGAAGAACAGATACATGGTGACAAGGTCCGCTGAAAAAGCGATTCCCAGCGTGATGCCGTAGGTCATCACGTAAAACGCGAAGAAAGAATTCTTTCTCACGGAATGTTCCATATATTCAAATGCATACAGAAGAACAAGAGGCCACATGACCGAGACCATTCCGGCAAAGAGCGCAGCGGGACCGTCCACCTCAAAATTGACGGCAAACCCCTCGATGAAGCTGTATACCGTTACCGGGCTTCTTGCGCCGAACGCGAGGACGAGCCACACGGCAGCTGATGTCGCACAGGCTGTAATCTCACAATATATATTTCTTGGATGGTCGTCCTGAATCTGAAGTATGAGCAGTAAAATTCCACTCAGGATCGGAATCAGGATCGGCACTAAAATCAGGTACTGATTCACGTTCATCTCCTAAATATCAGAAAAATGTAATCATCAAATCCGCGATCTGCGAACCGAAAACACCTACGAGGACGGCCGCAACCGAGAGGATGATCATCGGAACATACATAAGAGCGGATTCGCTGACGGCCGGCGTATTCTTCGCATCGGCCCTGCCTGCCTTCTCTGTACTTTGTTTCTCTGAAGATGCATGATCTCCGCCTGCTTCTGCCGTGTCATGTCCCGGAAAGAATGCATCGATCGCGACCGGAAGCAGGTAGCCGGCCGTCAGAAGCGCCGATATGAGCAGGATGATCGGCGGAAGGACCGCATAGACTCCCATCCCGTCACCGACAGCTGCCAACGCGATGTACCATTTGCTCACAAATCCTCCCATAGGAGGGATACCGACCAGTGACAGAGACACAATAAGGAAGCACCACATCGTGATCGGGAGCTGTTTTCCGATTCCCTTGAGTTCGGCTACATTGCGTTTGCCGAGCTTATAGATGAAGACACCCGCTGCCAGGAAAAGACATCCCTTGGACGAAGCGTGTGCGGCCACATGCAGGAGTCCGCCGACTGCTCCCTCCGGAGAAAGAAGAGCCAGACCGAGCGATATGTAGGAGATCTGACTGATCGTGGAGTAAGCCAGACGTTTTTTCATGACTTTCTCCTTGAAAGCCATCATAGAGCCCATAAAGATCGTCAGCATGCAGAGCGTCATCCACGCGTACTGCACCCAGGTGCCGCGAAGAAAATCCGGACCGACCGAAAAATACACGAGCCTTATGATCGCGATGATTCCCGCTTTGGCAATGATACCTGAGAGCAGCGCGGAGGCAGGTGCCGGTGCGATCGGATGTGCCGTCGGCAGCCATCCGTGCATGGGATACATACCGGCCTTGGTCCCGAAGCCTGCAATACCGACAAGTATCATGGCAAGAAGGAGCTTTTCGTGACCTGCCACTCGTGCCATATCGAGCGTGCCGCCCTGAACGAATGCACCGGCATCCGCAGAATAGTAGCATACAAAAAAGACTGACAGGAGTCCGAGGAGCGCACCGCCGATCGAATAGAACAGATATTTCAACGCCGCGGAGACAGCATCCTTCGTCAGTTCATGGAGAACGAGCGGCATGGATGTGAGCGTAGCCATCTCAAAACACAGATAAAGTGTGACCAGATTGCCTGCCGCGCAGACTGCGAGCATGGCTCCGTAACAGACGAAATAGAATGCATAAAAGACATTCTCCCGCTCCTCCATTTTCATATACTCAAAGGAATAAAAGCAGGTGACCGTAAAGAGCAGCATGACCACGATCATGAAAAATCTGCCGATTCCGTCAAGAACAAAATAAGCCGAAATCGAATCCGTAAATGAGAAGAGCCTTGTGCTGCTCCCTGTCATCATCGCGAACGCAGCCAGCGCGTCCGTGACAAGAATGGACGCTGCGTAATATAGATGTCTCTTTTTATCTTCCATATCCAGAACGGAAATCACCGTTCCCGAAAGGATCGGAAATAAGATCGTCAGTAAAAGTATCATGATTCACTCCTTGAAATCCCGTATTGTGTGCAGACGCGTTTGTCATGAAAACATATCAAGACCCCGCTGAATGAGGTCGACCGTATACCAGGAAAAAAGCCCCATGAACAGGTTCATGGCAATAAGGATCAGAACGGGGATCCGGTATTCAAGCTTGGAAAGAAATGTCTCCTCCTCGCGCTCCTCGCCCTCCGTTTCATGGGCGATCCCCGGGATCCCTTTCTCCTTTTCATAGAGCATATGCGCGGATATATCCGCTCCTCCGCGTCCTTCCGAATAAATTCGGATGACCGTCCGCAGAAAGTAAATTGCGTTCAGTACAGCACTCACTGCCAGAGCTGACATGGTCAGGAACAGGATCTTCATATTGTCTGACCTCGTGGCGGCCAGTGCGAACATCAGCTTGGCAGAAAATCCCGCAAAAATCGGGATGCCTACCATAGACAGGGACCCTGCCAGAAACGCGGCGCCGGCATCCTTTGCGCGGTGTGCGCTGCCT
>AUXO014683424.1_pt1 | contig 11884 bp, 3 predicted proteins | sample 768731 | NCBI WGS metagenome assembly AUXO01 (sample SAMN02715735, study PRJNA202380) | gut metagenome | biome: sheep rumen | host: Ovis aries | place: New Zealand: Palmerston North | reverse complement strand
CTATCAGCAAAGTAATATTTATTATCTATCTTAATAGTAGTACCTGTTAATAAACTTGAACTTACTTGTTCACCTGAAGCATCAATTAATGATACATTTATACCCATTGGACTACTTTCATAGTTAGTATCAATAATACTTGAACGACTTTCATTTTCTTGATATCCAACACTAGTAACATAATTAAATGTATTGGCCCTATTTTGATATAAATAACCATCAAAATTATTTAAAATACCTTTAAGAACAGTATTACCACTATCATATAAATTATAAACCATTAGATCTTGACGAATACCTAGTACAGTAAGCATAGATCTGTCTTCATTATTACGAAGTTCAAATAAGATATGATTATCTTCATGAGTACCAGATTGATTAGTTTCCTTAAAATCAAATATAAACATAAACTCTTCAATCGTTCGATTATGACTTTCATCATAATATATTTCATTAGCTGTTTTATCATTATATTTATTATCAGTACTAGTACTACCCATCTTAATAAAATCACTCAGTTTATAGGATACTTGATTATCTGTTGCTAACTCAGCAGTAGCTCTATTGAATGAAGCTTGATCAACAGTATAATAATAGAAGTTTGGATTAGTATCATCAATACCATAATCAATCATAGTAATTTGTGTACCAACAGGTAATACATAATCAGTAACAAGTGAATGATAATAAGTATTATCTAATCCATAAATATCATCTATTTCATTTCCTTTAGCAAATAATGAGAAATAAGTACTAAATTGACTTTGATTAGTAATATTAACATCAGTTGCTGTAGGCATTTCATACTTCTTACCATATGAAATAGAAGCGTCATAGTTATCTCCATAATCAAACTCTTTTGCCTCAAGCGTAATAGTTATAGTAACTAAACTAACTTTATCCTCAATAGCATTTAAAGGCTCAGATGCCTCCATCATTATAACAACCGTTCCAAGTTCCTGATCCAAACTAATATTTTTAGCATGGTAGAAATAGAACATTAATTGAGGAGATAAAGCTTGTGAATCAGTTCTATAATTAATATCTCCATAGACCTTACCATTACCTTCATTCGTATATTTAGTAGTTTGATAATTAGTCCACTCATGAGTTTCACTCTTCATTGCAAGACCTAAAGTTCTATTAGCTTCCTCTTCAGTTTCTGTAAGCTTTGGAACATTTAGAGGATCAACTAAGTCAACTTCAGGAGCAAGACCTTCACTATTAAATCCTAGTACTTTAAACTTAGTATCACCCTTAGAAAAATCATACATTGACAATACATGAGTACCCAAAGATGAATACTTAGAAGCAGTTAAAGTAAACTGATAGTTAATAGCATATTGTCCAATTATCCAACGATAACCATTTTCACCTATTTCACTAGGACCAACATAGTCAGTTTTAATTGCTGTCCTATCATCATTTAAATAATTAGAATAGAATCCATTAACAGTAATATCATGATTAGTTAAATGTCTACCTAATACATATGAACCACCAATAATTAAGTCAGAAGCATCAGCTTCATCACCATTTTGGAAACTCTTATCATACATACCATATTGTAGAGATCCTCCAGCATATGAATTATACATACCAAAGAATGTCATACCAGTAATTCTACCATAAGTAGTAGCGGCCTGATTAGTTGTAACATTTAAGTTATTATCTGGAATCATATAGATTCTATTATCAACATTTTGATAAGTTATCTCACCATCAGTATTAACTGTAACTTTAGCTGGAACTAATTCTCCATCAACATCAACACCAGAATATAATTCCTTAAGTAAGTTAGCATTTTTCTTTAATAATAAAGTACTATTATTCTTTAATATTAATAAATTAATTTGGTTAAATGTATATTTAATATCAGAATAATCATTAGTTGAATCTTCAATACCAGATAATTCAATCCAAGAATTATCTATCGTTAATTTGTCAGTTCTTTGAATAGAAACATTTCTACTTACATCTTCATAACTTCCAAGTTTCTTAATATAAATACTTGAATCACCTTTAGATGAAGAAGCATTACCAGAACCAAAGATTGAACCAGTTAATTTGAAAGTATGTGAATTAGTCTCATAACCACTACCATCAATAACTATATCTATTGAGTCAGTAACTGAAATAAAGTTCCAGTCGAATGTATCACTACCAGAAGCATTAGATTCTCCTCCACCGAAGACAGTACCATGAATATAGATATCATCTTCTTCTAAATCAGAATTATTAACAGCTTCTGTACCAATATTAACAAAAGTTTTTCCATAAACGATAGAAGTATTAGCACCACCATAAACATTGCCATAGATTTCTCCACCAACAATATTTACAGTAGCAGTAGAAGTTGTACTTCCAACCTCTCCTGTTGCAGCAGCATTACCACCACCAAAGACTGAACCATTTGGTGTAGTAGTTGAACTACTTCCAACAACCGTTTTTCCATCAATATTAATTAATGTATTACCGTGTACAACAGCACTAGCACCATTTCCACCTGCATAGATAGAACCACCAACATTTGAATCAGTAACATAAACTTCAGTATTTCCTAAAACAGCTCCGTTGTTACCTCCTCCAAATAAATTAGTTGGAATAACAGCACTATCCACATCTAAATAAGTATTTCCTGTAACTTCAGCAGCATTTCCACCACCATATAAGTTCTCAATAGTACCATTACCAATAGATAAATGAGTATTTCCAACAGGTGCGTTATTACCACCACCATATAAATTAGTAATATTACTTTTTGTAACACTTACATTAGTTGTATCAACCTTACCACCTTTGTTATTTCCACCATAAACATCCGTAATATTTAATACATTGCTTCCACCTATAGTGACATTACTTGTAGTAACATTTCCAGTTTCATTAGAACCACCATATACTGATAAAACATCTCCACCAGTAACATTAACATTAGTAGTAGTAATACCAACTTTATTACCACCACCATATATTTCACCAATATTACCAGCTTCAACTGTAATTGAAGAAGTACCAGTTGTTCCACCTAAGTTATTACCACCATATATATAATTAATTCCTCTACGTAATGGATCACCTTGACGTTTACCATTTAAATAAGAACCACTAAATGATGTAGTAGAATCACCTTTTTCAGCAACTATATCAAAATTAATTTCATAATCATCAGATATAGGTACAAAAACCTCAAAATATCCAGGTATTTCTACTTCTCCATGAGCAGGTACAACAAATGGAATATTTCTATCATACTTATTTTCTTGAGTAAAAGTATATGTCTCTCCATTTCTAGATAAAGGAGAATTTAAATATTCTCTAAAGAATGTACTGCCAGGAATAGTAACATTAGCAGTCCAAACTGAATAATCTTGATCAGAATAATTTCTAATAACAGGTTTAATTGTTACTCTACGTAATGATCCATCGTCCCAATAAGCTCCATTATCTGTTAATTGTAATTCAGTATCAACTTCTTTAACAACATCTTCTTCAGCATATGAGTTTTCAACTTTAATTACCGTTTTGGCAACTTGACCGGAATTATTAGAACCTCCGAATAAGTGATCTATTCTACCATTATTAACAGTAATTTTAGCCGTTCCATTTACACCAGCCTGATTACCACCACCATATACATCATTTAACTCACCATTATTAATAGTTACATTTGTATTTCCAGATCCAGCTTGGTATCCACCACCATAAACATCTCTTTTTAATACCTCATCAGCTATAGTAACAGTAACATTTGTAGTAGTAGCAAATCCACCTAAATTATTTCCTCCAAAAACGTCTCTTACTTCACCACTTGAAATATAAACATTTGTAGTAGTTACAGTTCCAGTTTCATTAGAACCACCAAAAATATCACCAGTAAGAGTAGAACCACGTAGATAAACATTAGTAGTATCTTGTCCAGTTTTGTTTCCTCCACCATAGACATTACCAATGATTCCACCATTTAATAAAACTCTATCTGTACCAGCTGGGCGACCAGCTAAATCATTTCCTCCAAAGACATTACTTATATTACCACCATCAATAGTAACAGTTACATTTCCATATTCTTTAGGAGTATGTTCATCATCTCCTTGGCCACCACCAAAGACATTTCCAGTAATAGTACCACTATTTACATTTACATTAACCGTTTTAGTATTAGCATTTTCATTTTCAGCAGTTCCATTTACTGTACCAAAAGCAGAACCACCATATACATTTCCCTTAACAGTTGGACCAGATGAACTATTACCAATAGTTACTTCAACATTTCCAGATACATAAGTACCACGATTATATCTATCAGTATATCCACCTTCTCCACCACCATAAACATTACTTTTTACAGTACCAGATAAGATATTAACATTTGTATCACCATAAATGACACCATTAGTTCTTGAACCACCATAAACAGATTTATCAATAGTACCACCTGTCACAGTAATAGTTGGATAAGCAAGATGTGATGTACTACCAGCACCATTGTTGTTTCCACCACCATAGATAGAACCAGAAACTTCTCCACCTAACATTTTTATATCAATAGTTGTAGTTCCATTTTTTGAAACAGGAGAACCGAAGTTACCTCCACCATAAACATTTCCATTTATTGATGCATCAACATCAATAATAACTCTTGAATTATTAACAGAACCGATTCCAGTATAACCACTACGTCCATTACCAGAACCAAATATGGAACCAACTTCTGCTCCAAAGAAACCTTCACTACGCTCAGTGTCTCCTACTTCTACTGATCCACCAGCATAAATAAATGTATTTCCTGATAAAGTACCAACATTATTTGAAGTTCCTTCAATACCATTAGAACCACCGAATACTGAACCATTTACTTTTCCACCAGTAAGAGAAATAATACGGTTTCCATATGTTTCAGTAAGAGCAGCTCCACCAAATACATTATCAACTTCTCCACCTTTAATATTAATAAAAATAACATTATTATTTGATAAAGAAGAATCAATCAAAGGCCCACCATTTACATTATAAATGTCTCCTCCCTCAACAATAAGTTCTGAAGGAGAATAAATAGTACCTCCACTTAATCCACCAGCATATATTCCAGATGCTGCAGTATTATTAGCTTCACCAATAATACCACTCTTAACAGTTTGTTTTATAAATGGAACATTAGTAGAACCACTTCTAACATATCCACCATTAGTACCAGCAATATTATAATAAACTTCTAAATTAGAATTATCATTTGATATTCTATCAAAATCACTTCCATAAGTTGCCATACCTTGTACATAGATATTATTATTATTTCCAGTTGTACTAACAGCACTAATTGTATTATAATATCCCGATTCAACAATTAAAGAATATTTGGTTGGATTACCACTACTTCCAGTACTACCATTACCTCCACCTATAACACTTGAAGCTGTATAATATCTATTATTACCTGAAGTATAATTAGATATTCCACGTCCTATTTTAAGATTATAATAATAACCTCTTATTTGATTTGAACCAGATCCACTAGGACCACTTGTACTATGAGAAGCTGTATTAGTACGTATAGTACAGTACTCAACTCTTAAATCAGCTCCAGCATGTAATTGAGTACGAGTTGTAGTAACCTGACATCCTGTACTTAAAGTATTATTATTTAAACCAGTTATTGTTAAAGGCTTACTAGTAGTAGCAGCTGTTACATTACCAGTTAAACTAACTATATTAGTATCTCTAGTAACTAAATAATAATATTGATCATAATTATCAACAGTTAAAACTTCTTCTGGATTCTGTACTAATTGATAATAAGTCCCATTACCATTTCCACTTTGCATAACACCAGTTGAATTATATAAGCCATTTCTAGAACCATTACCAGTTACAGTAACTTGTTTAAAATATCCAGCTAAACTATCTCCTTTATCCATAAAAGATGTAAGATTATAATCAACTGGAGCTGGAACAGTATAAGTAGTCATAACTCCATCTTTTAATTCAAAATAATTTTGTCCTTCAGAAATAGTACTTAAATCAACTGTTGTATAGTAATAACAAGTAGTATAATAACCATTACAATATTGTCCATTTAAACTATTACCGTTTTCATCTAATGCTCCATTAGGATACCTAGTCCCATTATAACCACTACTCATACTATTTCTTCTATATAAAGTAGGAGTATCAAAAATAGGTGTTCTATCAGTTACTACTCTTTGCATTCCTACTGACTTTAATGCATTATTGTTAATACTATTAACAGTAGTAGCCTCAGTCCAAGAAGCATACATTGTAATATTTATTTCACTTTGAGCAGGAACTTTAACATATCTAGTATAAGTATCTACATCCAATGAAACTTCAGCACCTTCATAATCAGTAACCCATCCATTAAAGGCCCTATCATTAGGTCTATCAGCATATGGATTATCAATTAATGGAATAGTAACATAACCATTTTCTATTGGATAATACTTATAATATACAAAATCACTATATTGTTCATTTAAGGAAACATATCCAACCACAGTACTATTAGCATTAATTTCACTACCCTTATATGCTATATATACTTTAGCTAAACCACCAGAAGTATTATATTTATTACTACTATTTCCACTTGGCCAAGTAGTACTCTCTGTATAATTAAGACCCTTATAATAATTAAGATCACTATTTAAATCATTAATATAAACAGTATTACCAACTTTACCACTATCATGTAATGTAATAGCAGGACTCTTAACTATAGAAAATCCAAAACCCTTTACTGCTTTACTGTTACTTTCACTAGAAGAATTATTAACTACCTCTTCTTTTTTATTAATAATAACTTCTTCATTTTCAAATATAAATTCATATTCATCATCACTAAATTTATCAAGTACATTATTAATATCATTTAAACTATTAATCTTATTATCAACAGCATCACTTTTATTAACAATATAACTATCAATATTATTTATTAATAATAATCCACTCTCATAATAACTATAAATATTAGTCATTTTACCCTCAGTAGAATAACTTATTCTAGCAATATTATCACTATATTCACTGACTAAACTAGCATGAAAATATATATTATTAACCTCACTATCTTTATCTACATTAGTAATAAATCCACTAATATTATTATTTTCATCTTTAGTAGTATTAGTTAAATTAAACTTACTATTATTAATACTAATATTATTAATATTACTCTTAACAATATTATTAGAAAGAATAGAAACTATAATATTATTATCACTATTTGGTACTACTTCAACACCACTGAAATTAATATTTCTAATATCAGCTTCTTCAATATTATTAATTAAAGAATAATAGTCAATATTCTTAATGGTTTTACTAGTAATCTTTAAATTACTAATCTTATAACCTTTACCATCTAAATAACCATTAAATTTATTAGTATCATCACCAATACTTTCAAAATCTTTATAATCTAAATCAATATCATTTCCAAGAGCATAATACTTATCTTTATAATACTCATTATCTCCTTCAATTACTTTTTTAAAGTAAGCTAAATCAGCACCAGACTTAATAATATATGGGTTATCTTTAGTACCATTTCCAGAAGAAAAACTAGTAGAAACACTAACTCCATCCCATTTAGCTTCATCTGCTCTACTTAGACGTCCAGTTAGGATACTATACAAAGAAAAAAAAGCTATTAGTACAACTAAAGCAATACTTAAAGACATTATAAGTTTTCTTCTATTATTTGTAGTATCCATAAGTTTTCCTTTCTAACTATTGATATAGCTTTTTATCTTAGTCATTCTATCTATTTTATCTAATTCAAATACATTTTTATTATCAAATCTATTAGATATTTTTCTCATAAATGCAATTAAACTTTTTAATTGCTTAATAGTATAACGATCCTTCTTATCAATATATCTAAATCTGCCATCACTATCTAATTGAATTTTATATTTTAATATTTTAAATATTCCATCAAAGAAAGCCTCATCATTATATAATATTGAGAAGAACAATAGTCTTAAAAATACATATATAGGCATCTCATATATTTTATTACGTAGATTTTCATATAAACCAACTTGATCTAAATCATAATCATATATTTCTTTAAATGAAGGATGCTCCATCATTTCAATCAAGTCTGTTTTATCATTTAGTAATAAAACATTAGCCATTTTATAAACAAATTGATATCTGATTAACCATTTTTTATTAATCCTAGTTTTTTGAATCTTATCATTCTTTAAAGATAAAAGTCCTAGAACTGCTTCCATCAACTGATTTTCTCTTTCTCTACTATCGCTAGACTTTCTAATAATATCATTAGCATTAATATCAAGAACCTCAACGACTTCTACTTCATCAAACATTTCAACATTATCTTTTTCTTTTTCTTCTCTATTATGAACAATTTCCATTTTCTTTAAATCTTCAAGAGGAATAGTAACAGTTAATCCTGTTTCCTTATCAATAACTTCTGCATCTTTCATAAATACTTCTTTAGGAACATTGTCAACATGAGGTGTATCCTTTTCTTTTGCACTTGTTTTTATTTCTTCTGTTGCTTTCTTTTCTAAGTCCTCTTTTTTATCATCTTGTTTAACAATATATTTCTTAACTACTTTATCAAAATTAACTAAAGCTAAGAAAATAAATAATATTATGAATATTGCTATACACTTAAGTATAAAACTAGGACTTACATGAAGAGTAACACGTCCTACAATATCCGACTTAGAAATAGGATCATCTTCGCTATTATTCACATCACCCTTAGTAATAATTTTATTACCAAGAACTTCAACCACACGATGTGTAACCATTACACCAGATTTATCTTTGTAAGTAACTATATCATTTTTCTTAACATCTTTATTTCCAACCTTAACAAAAATAATATCATTTACTTCAATAGTTCCAGACATAGATCCAGTACTAACAACAAAATATGTATATCCAAAAACATTAGCATAATCTTTTTTAAGAATATCAGTCATTAAAAAAGTATATAAGCATAATGTTACTAGCAATATTAGTATTACATAGGCAATTTTCTTAAATATGCTTTTTACTGCTGTCACATCTTTCACCACACTATCTATTCTTCTACATAATATTATAACATAGTAAATTACAAATTTCTATATTAATAATAACAAAAAAAGCCTTTTTCAAGGCTAATTTTCATCATTATTTGGAGCTATTTTTTCTGCTGTTGCCACATGACACATAAAGTCTATATCTTTAAAACTAATATTACTATCAGAAACATTATATACAAACCTAATATAATTAACTACTTCTCTAATAGCATCAATATTATCACTTGTCAATTCTTCACTAGTAATATTAAGTCCAAGTAATTTATATTTTTCAGCAATAATCTCACTAATATTATAATCAACAACAGCATTAATTTTTCTTAAGAATTCATTACTAGGATTATATAAAAATTTAAAATAACGTCTAAATTCTTTATCTAAATCCCACTCTTCATCCTCAGAAAAATTCTTAGTAAAAGTATTCTCTAAATAATCATAACATAAGAAACTCTTACTAAATAAATCATATATAGAGCAAGCTTCACTAAGTTTATCAATAACACTATATATTTCTAAATCTTTAATTTCACTATAAATATTATTTAAATTCTTAATTTGTTCATTCATCTTCATCTTACAAAGCTTTTGTTTTTCAACATTCACTTTTGCTAAAAATCCAATACCTAAACTTTTTAAATAGTCTTTATATATTTTCTCACGATTCTTTTCTTCTTTTAAAACTTCCTTTAACTTAGTATTGTATTGTGTAACAAAACTACTTCTTTCATTAAACTTCTTTACTAAGTCTTTAATAATAAATTCATAATGATAATACTCTTTTAATTCAATTATAGAATTACTAAGTTCAATAATTGACTTCTTAAAATTAGCTTTTAAATTATCATTTAATTCATTATAATCACCACATAATTGATTAAAATTCTTTACTCTTAAAGGAGCATTATCTAAATAATCAATAATATTCTTTTTCTTTTCAATAAATATATTAACATTAGTAAGTTCATCTTTTAACTTCATCTCATAATTATTATTACGAGTAGAAATATAATCTAAAACTATTCCCTTTGCGTCTTTACCATAAGCTTTTAATTTTTCACTTCTATAATTAGTAACATAAGTATCAATAGTCTTCTTATACTTAGCTAAGATAAATTCTAAATTCATTCTTAAATGTAAGATAATATCAGGACACTCAAAAAATATTTGCTGAAATACTTCTGAAGTATTACTTTTTTCAAAATAGCTCTTCATAAATAATTCAGTAAACATTGAATATTTAAAATCTTCAATAGTTAGTTCAATATTTATATTCTTCATCTTATTAAAGAAATCATCTAAATAACTACTTAGTTCATCTAAAGATATTCCCTCTTTTAACTTAGATAAAAGAGAAGAAAAACCTAAAGTATACTCACTATCTAAATAGTCACTGCTAAGTACTAACAATTGTTCTAAATCATTAAGTTTTGCTTTACCTTCTTCAAATACCATACTCTTATCAGTAGGCATTAAAGATTTAAATCTTCTTTGCATTTCTTCATATACTTGAATGCCATAATCTCTAAATTTATCTATTTCTTTATTAACATAATTATTTCTATCCTTAATAGCTTTTTTATGATATTTTTCTCTTATATTTTTAGTACCCTCATCTGTTTCTAAAGGAAATTTCTCTATATGATCTTTATCAATATCTATTTCACTCAAAATCTTATCTTTCAAAATATCACTCATTGCCATCACCATTTTCTTCTTTTTCTTCTTCTAGAATGTTACTTTTAAGATATTTAAGATGATTAAGTATCTCTTCATATAACATTAAAAGATCTTCATTAGTTAAATCTGTCATAAAATCCTCCTTTAGAATAAAAAGCCTTCATAAGAAGGCTTTAAATATTTATATCATATTAAGCTGCATCTAAAATACTAAATTGTAAGTTATAGCTTAAATCACTACCTGATGCTGCATCTTCACAGTCATAATCTTGACCTTCAATCCACATATAAACTCTAATCTTTGTAACTCCAGCATCTAAATGGAATGCCCTTTGATATGCACTAGCTGGAATACCAGAAGTTCCAGTCTTAATTTGAGGTGTTACACTAGCAAATTTACTAGAATCATGACTATTTAAAGCTATATTATCCTCAGTAGAAATAGGAGCTTTTACACCATAATAACTTCCAATAGCTTGATTAGATGTAATAGTCTCTCCATAAACGTCTCTGGCATGTGCAATAGCTGTTGCAGTATGCGCATTATTATTTGGTTCCCAAATAATTGGTGTTTGTGCAGTCTTCATAGCTTGAATTTCAGATAAAGAAGCTGATGCATCTTTAGTACCTTCAATAACAAAAGCTACACGAGAAGAGTTTTCAATACCTTTTGACGAACTAATAGCTGAAACTGATGAATTATTAGTTAAATAAATATCATTAGCCTCAGTAACTTGGAAGAATAAGTCAAATGCAACGAAATCTCCACTAGTACTTGTAGTAACAGTTTCTGTAGATTTAGTAGCAGTTAAAACATTAGAACCACTCTCACTAGCAGTAACAGTACCTAAATACATACCCATAAAACCATTAGAATCAGTAGCACCCACTGTACTTACTGGAACCATAGTTTCAGGAACTTGGTTAATAGCAGCAGGATAAGTACTATTAGCACCTAAAATTTCATCTTTAGATATATAAGGTTTCCAATTTGATCCATCTACAGATAATTGTAAACCATTAGCAGCTGCTACGTTAATATCAATTTGTTGAACAGTAACAGTTTGGTTTGCAGTAAACCATGCATAAGTACTTGCAGTTAAAACAATTCCTACAAA
>AUXO013799346.1_pt1 | contig 11884 bp, 14 predicted proteins | sample 768731 | NCBI WGS metagenome assembly AUXO01 (sample SAMN02715735, study PRJNA202380) | gut metagenome | biome: sheep rumen | host: Ovis aries | place: New Zealand: Palmerston North | reverse complement strand
GAAGAAGAGAAAAAACTTTTAGAGAACAATCCTCTTTTTAGATTTTGTGAAAGCGGAAATGTGTCTTTGAAGAAGTTGGAGAAAGACATCATCAAATTCCAAAGAGAATCTGGCGTAAAATATTGGGTAATAGTAATTGACCTTTTGTCTATGATTCAAGACTTCATTAAGATGCATAATGGTGCCAACTTTGCTCAAGGCATAGAGATTGCTATTAATATGCTTTCAGCTCTTGCTAAAAAATTGGGAGTCCATATTATGGGTGTCCTTCAGTTGAAAAGAGACTCTGAAAGTCAAGCAACAATCCATTCAGTTGATGACTTAGACAAACTTCGTCCAAACCGCGCACAAATTAAAAATGCTGGAGCTTTCTTGGAAAGAGCTCGCTATGTATTGACAACATTTAGAAAATATCAATATGCTAAATTGTATCTTAAGAAAGAAGAATATGAAGGTATATTAGATGATATTATTGAAGTGTCAATTGTTAAATTGAATAATGGTGATGTTGGTGATACTGTTGAAGGAATATTTGACGCTGAATATTTCGACATCATTCCAATCGAGACTGTGAAGAATGATGCCGATATTCAAGATGAGATGTTTACTTCTTAGGAAAAGTTTCCTGTTGCTCATAGTGAGCAACAGTTGCAGTATCAATATTTTTTATAGATTGCATCAATAAAGGCTTTACATTATATTGAAAATCAGTTCCACCAATATTAGAATTTAAAATATCTAAAACTTTTAAGCTTAAATCTTCTGTAATGTGATTGAATAAATATGACAAAGCCACCTCAATAGTAAAGAGATCGTTAAAGTCATTTATAATAATAATGTATTGCTTATTGTCAAAAGTTAAAATTTTAAATTTATTCATATCATTTTCTTTAAAAAGTATTTTTTTTAAGTCTTCATCATCAGGAATAAATTTTTTTTCAACTATAGATATATTTATGACTGTAGGTCTTTTTAGTATTCCTAGATCTTTAAGTTTTTCAAAGCTTCTTATGTCTACCACATGAATATTATTATTGCTAATGATATTAGTGAAATTATAATCATTAAAATCATCTATAAAATTAAGTTCAGCTTTCTTTAAGGAAGGAACTTTTCCAACAATTTCTTTTAAATAATTTTTTTCTAAAAGTTGATTGTTTATAAATTTGTAGTCTACAGCATTTATAAATGCATAATAATCATCTATAGAATTTTTAGTCTTAATAGAAATTATTTCTTCATTGTCATTATTCATGTGTCGCTATTCCTTCAAGAAGGTCTTCTCAATTTGAATGTCATCTTTGTCAACACAAATTAAGTCATTCTCATTGTTGCATTCAAATGTAGTTTGTACTGGGCATGCAAAGACTTCAATCTTAATTTTTTCGCTAATCATCTTCTCAATGTCTGGCGTCTGGTCATCAAATTTCTCAACATCTTTTAAAAGGACTTTCAATGATGATATATCAGTTGCTGTTAAGACTTTATTCATAGGAAGAATGATTCTACCTCTAGCATAGTTTGTTGAGTCTGGTTTCTCATAGTCTTCATAAAATTCTATTCTGGTATGTGGCCAATATTGAAAATTCTTCCTATAACAAGTTGTAGTGTTTATGTTTTTGTCAAAGCTCAATGATAGTCTTTCTTCTTTAGGCACATCATTCACATTGAAGATCTCATTTTCTCCATGTTCATTTATGAATAGCGGCCTAATCTCAAAAGGTCCATACATGAAGCTCTTAGCAGCATCCATAAAAGTTAGGTCGGTTATGTTGTCTATGAACGTAAATTGGGCAGTCCTAATTTGGACATTATTGAACCTATCAGAACTTTCATCCAACCATTTAATAGTCTCTTCACCATAATTAGCAGAATCTTTGTTTATGATGTCTGGCATTTTTGCTTCGTCATCAATTGGCTCAAAATAAGCGTCCATTACAGAAATGTCATCTTTTAGAGAAGTCCTATTGTCAAATAGGAATAAAGTCCTAGAATCTTCTTCAGATTCTCTAAATGTGATGTTTACTTTCAATAAGTAAGGTGCATTGTATTTGTAGTTTTTAAAGCCTTTCTCTAAAAGATTTTGTGCAAAGATTTTGTCAAACTTGAAGTCAAAAGCCATTAAAGTCTCTTGTGCTTCTGCTTCAAAGTCATAGTCCTCAACAGAAGTGGCATTGCTTCCATTCTTATTAAGCCATGCAATTCCTGTTTGTGCAGCCTTAGTTATGATAGTTGGCTCTAAGTCTACAACAGCTTTAGCTTCTATAAAGTTATCAACCTTCTTAGTGTATGGCAAATTATGTGCAATGTCTACTATTCCAGAAGAGTAGAATTTCTCATTAAAGTCTCTATTAAAAAGAGAATATTTGCTGTAGATTTTAGGCCTAAGCTCATTATATATCTCATTCTCTAAGATATTTGAACTAGTTCCAATTTTTATTCGTGGACACAATTTGATTATATTTGGCTTTACAAAATCTATAGAATCATTAGGTGACATGTAGTCATCTAAAAGTTTAGTGAGTGGCTCAATAAGCTCAGTTTCTGGATCTTCAATTTCTTCACCATTAGACCTAAGAGCACAAATCAAAAGGCAATTCTTAGTGCCAGTAATTTCCTGCAATATGCCATTATTCACAGTAGAAGCATAGTCATCTGATCCTTCATAGTCACCATAAGATTCAGTCTCAATAACTTCTGAATTAAAAATATGGGTATGCAACAAATTCACAGGACTATTCTTCTCAATTTGTTTCAAATACGCTCTCTTAGAAGAAGTTGTATAAGATTCTAGATATTTAGATGGTGCGTTTTCTTTAATGTTCTCTATGCTCTCTAAGTCTTGTCCACCATTTATAGGCGCCGTATTAGTGCAACAAATAAAGTTGCTCAAGACATTTGTTCTAGGGTCTACCATCTGGTAACCATTTGGAAATGATATAGTGTTTAATTGGAATTTATTGTCTATATTTCCATTTTTGCCCAAAGTTTGAATGTATTCTAACGTTATGAGTGCATTTGCAGGTGGAATTTTTCCAGTAATTCCATTACCAAATTTGAATAACAATGAATTGTCTTCGTCTAAAATCTTTATCTCAAACACTTTGTCATAAGGACCAGCTAACCCTATGTTGTCAACTCTTTCCCAAATTTCAGATTCATCAGTCGCCTCTTCGTTTCTTCCATTTGTTTTCTTATAAGGTGTCACTCTTAGTTTGAGATATTTGCTAGAGATTATGTTTGAGCCATTCTCTACATTTAAAGTATTTAAATTGAATGATTCATATAGTCTTCCTTGAGACTCACCTAATTGAACTTCAACTTTCTCGCCTTGAATTACTGGCACTTTAAGGTATTTTATTCCATTCCAACCACCAGCTTCAATAAAATTCTTATATTTTATTGGGTCTTTTTTAATTACTGAAAAAGGCTCTTTAAGAGACCTAGATTCTACAGTCTCAGTGACAAAATACTTTATGCCATTAGATGAAGTTATGACTGATCCTTCTGGAATTATATAAGGTTTGTTAGCAGTCCATGGAACTAACGCTGACTTTTCTTCAATAGTAGCATTTTTGTTTTGTATCAATTCATCATAATCAGACGGTGCGTCTAAATCAAAAAATTCCACGCCAAAATTCTGCAACCTATTTTTTCCATTCTTGTCGGTATGAGAGATGACAATATACCCAACAGCAGATTTTGGAAGACTACGCTTGAATCCTATTAAGTCTGTCATGTGAGTGACAGATGACATATTGCGAGCATTCTTAAATTTCTTTTCTTGGTATAAATACTCTAAGTATCGGGCATATTCATTACCCATTTCAGCCCATGCTTTTAAAAGATTGTCAATAGTGCCTTGAGGCATTATTTGTGACCATTCATTCATGACCTGAAGTCTTTGTTTGATTCTAGTATAGTTGCTTAAGCTGTCAAAGCGTTTAATTTTTCTATCCTCCAATTATAGTATAATTAGTAGGATGAAAAAATATTTCAAGTTTGTGTGAGAAAATCCATGGCCTCTTTGAAAATCTGAATGTCCTTCATATATAATTTTCTAGAAAGGCCTAATCCTTCTAAAGTTGTAAGCCTAGATAGGCCAACATATACTAGTCCAGGTGGAGTCCAACCCGTCAAAGCTAAATATGCATTGTCAAAAGTCTTTCCTTGAGACTTATGTACAGTCATAGCTCTACAAACTTTACAATCTATTTGTTTGGCCCATGAATCAACTTTATAAGCAATCTTTCCATATTCATTTATGTATGGCTTCATAATCTCATATTTAGATATACCAATTGGTGCCACAGTGCCATCATCAAATTCAACAGTGACTTCATGTTCATCAACATCAATTGCAGTTCCAATCATTCCATTTGCGTATCGTCTATTCACTAAGTCATTTCTAGTCGCCATAACTTGTGCGCCTTTCTTGATAGTGACTTCATCTTCTAGAAGTCCAGATGGAAAGTTTTTGCTTTTTTCAATGACATATGTCTGGCTTTTATCTGACTCTAAAGAATCTATATATTCTCTATTCACTTTATTCACTAAAGCATTTGTAGGGCTCATGTAGATGTATTTTTTATGGTTTGTCTCATATTTGTTTAGTGTCATCACTCTTTGATTGAAGTAGCCTAATATAGAGTCATCATAAGAATTTATTCCGATTGAGTAGATATTGTCTGCAAAAGTTTCGTCTTTTTGCCTAAATGATTGGCAAAGTGTCATCATCTTAAAATGAAGAGACTTATACATTTTAGAATTAAAGAACATGATATTACCATTATAGTTTGTATTGAAATAATTTTGAATGATATGATCATTAGACACTACAGGTGGCAATTGCAACACGTCACCAAAGAGAATTATTCTTGGCAAACTTTTCTTGCAATATAATATCTTATTTATGATTGCATCAAAAACATTTGCGTTGAGCATAGACACTTCGTCTATTATCAATACTTCCATCTTCTTGATGATGTCCATTGTTCCCCATGGTTTCTTGTATATTTCTTTTTCTGTGATTATAGGGACAGCTGGAAATTGAAAGAATGAGTGTATAGTTCTAGCTGGAACATCATCAGTAGACAATTGAAGAGCTGTTGTGCCAGTTGTAGACAAGATGACTACATTATCTTTCATTTCTGACACTATGCTTATTATTAGAGATTTGCCGCAACCTGCTTTAGCTTGTATAAATATATTGTCTATGTCATCACAAAGACAAGATTCAAGGGCTGACTTAAAATGAAAGTCGTTTAAGTCAACCCAATCAAACTTTTTAGGAAGATATAATTTAGACATATTGCTCCATTTTAGAATATTAGATTAACCAACAAATGGTGTCTCATCATTTTCGTCTTTTCTAGTAGGAACAATCTTATTATTATTGTTAGGCTGCATCATAGAAGTCATATTGAATAGAGTTTGTAAGCCAACTAACACTTCAGAAGGAGCTAATTCTGATACTTGACCAATATTAGAAGTAGACACAACCTTCTTTTCTTCTTCTTTAGCTTTTTCTTTTCTTTCTGCTAATTCATTTTGTTGTGCAACAGTAAGCAACTGCATTGTTGGCGATATGACTTTAGATACAAGGTCATTTTTGTTAGTAGATTCAGAAGTGATTAGCGCAATTATCTCAGAAGGCTTCATCTCATCTAACCTACTGAGAACATGCTCACGCAAAGTAGCAGCATACAGATTCTCCTGCCTAACTTCCTCAAAAATGTCTGCCATAAAAGTTGACAAAGCATTTTCCATCATTGAGACAGGAGTCACTTTTTCAGCGATAGTTGAAATCTGATTTTCTGACACTACAGGTGCCAATTCTTTCTTTTCTTCTTTTTCTTCCATATTTTATGCGCTAACTACTTTCTTATGGCCATCTGGGAAATTGATTTGAGCTTTTTCGTTGTTCATATCAATTTGAATGTCTGCTGGATTAGGGTCAAAGTCGTCCAAAGCCCTAATTTCTTTAGGATCAAGTTGATTTACAACTCCCTTAATAGTTGATTTAGCTCCTGGAGAGATTTTAGCAACATTCAAAGGTTCCCAGTTGTCACCTTCATTTTTAGACCAACCATCTCCTCTAAAGTGCATCTGAGAAGACGCATTATAAGATGGTGCATATATCTTTCCATTTCCGATTTCAGCTTGTAAAATTGCTTCAAAAAGTCTAGATTCCATTTAATTTTCCTCTTTATAAAATTAGTAGGACAATGCCATACTAAAAAATTTTTAAAAACCACTATTCTAATTTGATGATTTTTCCATTTTCAACTTCTTCATCATCCTCAACCAAAACCCCATTATCACCACGAAGTTTATTTAAAGAATGATCCACTACAAAAGTATCTAAGTATTCTTCATTGATCTTAACAACCTTTTTGCCATCTTCTGAATCTCTATTAATTTGGATTCCTGTTCCTGGCTTAATGTCGTCACCAGATTTTACGAGAATATCTAAAGCTTTAAGGCCTGAATTATAATTCAGCTCAACGTTATCTGAAAAAGTTATCTTAACTACTAATTCAGTACCATTGTATAATGACACTCCATTAGAGCCATCTTGATTATTTACAACTCTTAAAGAATTTTTACCATCTTCTGATGAAGATGGAGAATTTCCTTTTCCAATAATCTTATACTCAAATGGCAAATAATTTGTATCATTCACAACTTCATATTCTGGATTTATAAATTTTCCCATAATAAAAAATTAGTCGTTTATTTTCTCTAAGTCTTCTATATATAAGATTGTCAATTTGGATTCTCTATATAGGCAAAGAGCAATAAAGCCTTCATCTGATGGGATTATTTTTTTAACAGTAACTACATTATCTTTGAGTGTGCATGGGCACACCATATAAGGAGAAGCCTTAGAATATTCTTGATATATGAAATATGATTTTTTTGAGATAGTTTTTTTGATTTTAACAGTGTCATTTATTTCAGGCATAGCATTTAAAATAGTGAAAGGACGGCTTAATCACCGTCCTCTTTTTGTGGAAAATACTAACAATTACTTTTTATCTATTTCTGGATTTCCTTCCCCAAATCCCTTAGAACCTCTCTTGCTTTCATGACCTTCATAAAAAGCTTCAGAAGTGCTTCTAAGTGCTCTATCTTTGAAGTTTTCCAAAGATTCGTCAAACACAATTTCAATCTCCTTATTGTCAATCTTAATTGGAATGAACTGAGCAATTGCCTGACCGAATTCAATGAACCTCATTGAGTTAGAAGCATTGAAAACATGAACATGGCATATTCCTTCATAAGAAGAGTCAATTGTATCAGCTCCTACTACAAGCTTCTGCTTAGTGCAAACGCCAGACTTGTTAGCAACTTTAAGATACATGTCATTTGGAAACCTTGTCTTAAGGTATGTTGGAATGAGCAAATCTTCTCCAGGAGAAAGATAAATATAAAGGCCTTCATTCTGCTTTATGTTCTCTTCATTTTCTACTGGGGTGCCAATAATTCCCCACTTAAATGGGTGGCCTGGATTCTTACTAGTCAAATCCATAACAAACTTTTCTGTAAGGTTAGGCACAAAAACATCAACACCGGCATCAAATCCAGCTGCTCTTACTGGAGGAGTTGTATCTCCACAAACAAAAAACTTTACGTTGTCTTCAGACATTATAATCTCCTATTTTTAAATAAAAGATTAATACGTCTTGTCAAATTCTATCTAAAACGTTCTTAAATATTACTTTTGCATCATCCAAATTTATAGCAAATTCTGAAGACAATTTTTTCTTATATTTATGCTTGCTCCACCAATTGTCAAAAATCTCAAACATTATTATATTGTCAGCCTTGTCATAATAAGTCACTAAAACTTCATTGAAACAATTGCATTCAATAGTGAGACTTTTTGAAGGATCAAAAAACATTTTGCCCCAAGTATCTTTATCTAAAGAAATAGCCCACTCAAAAAGCATTTTGATTTTTTCACGATCTAAAACTAAAACGTCTAGAGTATGAAGCTTTTTGATCCTATCATATTCTTTTTTGACAAAAACCATATTGAGAATTTTATCTTCGTAGTCATATTTGGAAAGATACATGTCAGAATCTTTTCCAGATATTATAGCGACTACTTTAGGTTTGTTTTTTTCTTTAAAAAGCTTCATCATATTTATTTTCCATATTTAGTTGCATTTCAGACAATTTTGGAAGAATTTGCGATAGAAGAACCTTCTCATTTGTCTCAATTTCAAATTGGTTCATATTGTAATTTGTTTTAAATGTCTTATTGAAGGCATCAAAAAACTTATCATAGTTAAATCCATCCTTTAAAAAATTGTCAACCCAAATTTTCATTATCTCAAAGTATTCTTCAAAGCCATTCAAATATCCACTCTCAAAATGAATGTGGCCATCTTCTCTTATTGAGAATAATGCTGTAAGTTGTATTTCACTTTCTACAAGAGTGCCAGAATAAAATTCCACTAAATCACTTTCATTCATGTGAAGTGTTATAGCATTGAATACTATGTCTTTTAGAGATTCAATATGACTAGTCATGAAGTCAAAATCTTTCTTAAATTTGACATTCTTTATGAAGTTATAAAACTTCTTAAATGTATCAAAATCGTATAAGTAAGTGTACTTCATGAGGTTGTTCATTTTCTGAGGAAAAACAAATGACTCTTCAGAAGAATAAAGACAAAAGCTTCCATTATAAAACTTCAATCCAAATTCATTAGCCTCTTTGTTCTCAAATAAGATAAAGTCTTTAAGGAATTCATATTCCAAAAGTTCTTCATCTGTCTTATTGTAAAGTTCATCATATTCACAAGAGCCTTTTTGAAAAAGCCTAGTCTTATTGCCTATTGTGAGAATCAAGCATGAATTCGATTTGAAACGTTTTATTTCATTCATAGTTTTTCCTCCGGATGATTCTCATAATAAAAGTCTACCATTTTTACCATTTTGGCACATTTAGGTGAGACTTGTGAATATCCTAAGATTTGATCTACTAAATCAAATTCTGCATATCTTTCAAGACCTTCGGCAAATTCTGTAGTTTCACTTAATTTTACTTGAGCAATATTAGAAGGCTTTACCTTTCCAGTCCAAAAGTTTCTGTTTTCCAAAAGCTTTTCATAAAACTTGAATATGATATGGTCCTGCCCAATTAGCTTTCCTAATGCTTTAAGTTTGTCTTCATCAATAGAATCAGCTCTCCAATCTTTATATATTACAGCATTAGATATAGAGTCATTATATTCTTTTTTAATGTCATCGAAAAACTTTCCATCATTAAAAAGATTTTCATTAAATGGCAATTTTTTGCTGCAACCTTTCCATAGACAAGGTGTTACTCTTAGAAGAACATACTTGTCCTTTATAGACTTTCCAAGTGATTCTGCCATTTGTTCTAACTTATCAAAATATGAAAAGTTAGACTTTATGTCATACTTAGATTCAGCCAAACTCCAAACAATCTTTTTCCCATTAAGATTATTCAAAATATGATTTAAGTCTGTCTTAGTGCCATTAAAATCTTTTACAAAATAGTCCTGGCTGAAAAAAGCTGGTGTGTCACCTTCTTTTCTAGAATTTTTAGGCTGTCCTCTAAGATTTTTTGCCAAATTCTTTATTTCATTAGAATAATCTAATATTTGAAATGTGTTCTTGTCAAATCCAAAGTCTAAGATATTTTCTTCATAGAATATTCCAGCAAAAAATGTTATGTCATGATGGCCATTGTCTAAATGTTCTAGCAGTTTCTTTGAAAGTCCAATCACTTTTCCATCATCTTTGAAGCCTTTGATCTTAGCTACATTATCTACATTCAAAAATATCTTCTTTACGTCTGACTTATTTTTTAAAAGAGAAAATATGCAATTATTTTTATCGTGTTGTGGAGAGCATCCTGTACTAGAATATGCCCCTACACTAGGACTATAAGATGCCACAAAAAAGTTTTTATTTGATATGTTATTTACAGCTTTAGAATAAAAGTTATTGACTGCATCTTTAATGCTCATCTCTTGTACCTCCGTACAAATATAATATACGAAAAAGTACAAAAAAGTTCAAAAAAAGATGCCGCTCACGCGGCATCTTTTTTGCTCTAAATAAATGATTATTTCTTCTCATCAAAGATTGGGTTGCCACCAAAGAATGGCATATCGCAGTCCTGATATTGGAACTGAACTGGGAATGTGTTAGCATCTGAAGCTCCTGAATCAAATGCAACACCACCAACCTTAGATACCCATACGTGATAGAAGTTCCATTCTGCAATTGGGTTAGTTTCTTTGAAGCCTACCTGTCCACCTTTTGTAGGAAGCTGACCAGTACTCTTAAGAATCTGATTAGCCTTTCCAGCTCCACCCTCATCATAAGACTTTCCAGTAGGTTCTACCAACTGAGTTGAAGTATATTCACCTGAGATTGTACGAACTGAGACAGTACCGAAGTAGTTGATTCCATTTGATACACCACCAGTAACAGGATCACAAACAGCCATAAGCCACAATGAGAATCTCTGTCTCAACATGAATGCAGCGTCTTCACGGAATGTAAGTTCAAATGAACGCTCACCTTCAACCTTACCATTAGGTCTCTTTACAGACATACCATGGTAGTTTATGTCATAAGTACCAACTGACACATCTGGAACAGTAAATCCCTGACAACGAACTGTTACAGGATATCCAAAAAGTTCGTCTGATTCAGCGCCATTGGCCAACTGATCTGGGAACAAGATGGAAACATCATACATCTGCTTCAAAAGGTCGGCACCTGAATTTACCAAACCTTGCATAGTAGGAGAGTGTACTGTTCCTCCTCTACGAGACAATTCATTATACATACGCTATGATTTCTCCTTTTATATAATAATTAGAATATTTTTTAATATATCCCACTTTTTTAGAAATAGACTAACTAAAAAATGTATGGTGAGAAAGAACTTTGGAACAGAATATTAAAGACTGCCTCTCAATTAAATTTTTACATATTATTAGAACATATATTCAAAGTCTTAGAAATATTGAAAAACAATAATATACCATCATCATTAAAGCATGAAAAATTCTTATATAAAGGAATTTCTATCATAATTCCAGTAGAAATTTATTTTGTCTTATGCTCTATTAGATTTAGACAAACATTCATAGAAGATGAGAAATATTATTTTGCTAATTGCGCTATAAGAGCCTATAATAAGCATAACAAGATTTTAAGCAAATATAGTGTAGATGAATTTGAAGATTATAAAGTGAAAAATTATAGAGCTAAGTATGAGACATTATATGGTGAAGAGATTAGCCAACAAATGAGAAGCAATTTGAAGCAAAAAATGTCATCTATTGATAGGAACATAATTAACAAGAGGAATCTATCTATTCAACAGGGAATGCTCGATTATTGGCGTCATCAAAAGACCAATTAGGATTGTCGTTATTATATTCTTCCATGAATTCCAATATCTTTCTCAACTCATCTAAAGCTTTTCTCCAATCTTTCATTGCAAAAAAGAAGTGGACAGTATCATGGCTCTTTTTATTGAGCATTCTAAAGCGCTTTTCATCTAGATTCTCATAATTCTCTTCACGCATGTCCATGTGATGGCAATTAGCACCTTTAGTGAGTTTGCTTCCAGTTATAGGGTCTACTTTCTGTTTAGTGATTAAAAATTTTCTCCAAATCTTCCATCTTAAAGTTTTTCTAAAATCACCTTTATGTTTAGCAGCTTCAGTAATTTTTTCTTCAACAATTTTTGGTTTTTTTACATAAACTTTTTTTCTAGTCATATAAAATTTAGTCACACATTGAAGAAGTAAGAATATTCTATTGGAGAATTTTTGATTATGTCTATTATATAATCATTATAAGACTTCCTATTTTGTAATGT
>AUXO012849121.1_pt1 | contig 11884 bp, 8 predicted proteins | sample 768731 | NCBI WGS metagenome assembly AUXO01 (sample SAMN02715735, study PRJNA202380) | gut metagenome | biome: sheep rumen | host: Ovis aries | place: New Zealand: Palmerston North | reverse complement strand
ATAGTTGGTGCTGTATTATTAGGAGTTGCAGTTAAGAGTAAGGCGTTTACAAAGGATGATAAAATTATTTATAATGAATATGAGATTACAGAAGAATTTTCAAATTTTGATATTGATGTAACAACTGCTGATATCTATTTTATTAAATCAGAGGATAATAAGGTTAAGGTTGAATGCTCTGATAGAGAAAAAAGAAAATGTAATGTATTAGTTGAGGATAATACATTAAAGATTACAGAAGAAAATAATACAAAATGGATAGAAAGATTTTTTGAGATTTCATTTAAATCAATAAAGGTTAAAATGTATTTACCTAGCAAGGTATATAATGATGTTAAGGTTAAAATTACAACAGGTGATGTTAAAATATCAAATTTTAGATGTAATAGCCTTGATATAAAAGGAACAACAGGTGATATTAAATTAGTTGATACAATAGCTACTGGTAATATTAAAGTAAATCTTACAACAGGTGATATTGATTTTGAAAAAATCGATGCGAATGAATTATATTTTAAAGCAACAACAGGAGATATATCTGGTGATATATTAACTGCAAAAACATTTAAGGTAAAAACTACAAAAGGAGATAAAAAATATCCTGATACAACAGGAAATGTTTGTGAAATAAAAACTACAACAGGAGATGTATCTGTAACAATTTCAAAATAGAATAAATATATTGACCTTATCGCTTGATAAGGTTTTTTTTATATATGCTATAATTAAATAGAGGTGGAAGAATATGGGAGAGAATAATATACTTTCAAAAAAAGTTAATAATGAAATATATGTTTCCACTGAAGACGATAATAAAGAAGGATTTATCATTGATAAGGTGAATTATTCTTTAAGAGACGATTATAAGGATGATAATAAACCAATTGATGAATCTAATTTGACACCTAAGCAAATTAAGTTAAGAAAGAAATATGATAAATTCTTTGAATATGGTAGAGGGAAAGATATTAAATACAAAGGACTAATGGGAATAAAGGGGTTAAAAATAACTGCCTGGATTTTTGTTTTGTTTTTAGTACTTGATGTAGCACTTCATGTATTCTTAAGATTTGCGTCTGTGAGTTCAAGTGAGAAGAATATTCTAAAATCGTTAGCTTATCTATTTAAATTATTTGGAACATTAGCACTACCATGTTTTATGCTTGTGAAATTCTCAACTATTTTAAAAAATAAACGAAGCTATTTGAGGTTTTTAATAAATTATTTAATGCTTGCGATTATGGTTGTATGTGTTTATTATGTTGCATATTTCCATTATGCTGTAAATTTATATAGTAAATTACTTCAGGTTCCAATGAGTGATGCAGCTAAAATGCTTAATGAGAGCTTCACAAGCATGCTAGGAAAAAGAATTGCATTTAATCTATTCATTGATATGTTTTTATGGTCATTGTTTTTCTTTCTAATTGACTATACACCAAAAAAATTAAAGGATAAGAAGAAATTATTAAAGCTATTTAGAGCATGCTCTATATTGCCATTTATATATGTAACTGTTTGCTTTATATTAAAGGTTTTATACGCAAATGGTAATATATATATTCATCCATATTTCTGTGTATGGCTTCCAACATCAACACCACTAACATTTATTGTATTTATGAGAATATCATTATTTATCACTAACAGAAAGAAATATTATTTATCTGCTGGTGGAACAGAAGAAGAATATAGGGTATATATTAAAACTAATGCTCAATCATTCCATTTTTCTAAGGTTGTAGCATCTGCATTTTTATTAATTGGTGTTATTGAGATATTATTTGAAGGAATACTTGCGCTAATATTTGATAATGTTGATGTTATCGCATCATATTCTGGTTTAAGAGAATGTTCAATGTATATAATATTCTCACCATTTATATTGTTATTTTCATTTTCTAAAAAATATGAAAAGGGTGTATTTGATATATTGGTGCCATTAGTTTCGATAAGTGTTGCGATATTTATAATAATGGAATGTATATTTAGATTGGTTATTAATTTTTTAGGATAGGACTATCAGTTATTGGCTGATAGTTCTTTTTGCTAAATAATAAATTATTTATACAATCGTTTGGATTGATAATATTTGTTATTCTTGGTATAATGAATAAGTGATATGGGGTGATTTTATGCGTAAAATATTATCTTCAATATTATTTATTTTGGCATCTACAGCATTATTTGTATTATATTTTGCAGATCCATATGATTTTAAATATAAAACTAGTTACCTTGTTGTAGGATTTATTTCATTAATATTTGCTACAATTCTTTTAACTACTATGTTTTATAACAAAACAAGTAAGAAGATAAAATGGCTAGAAAACAGATTGGATGCATGGAATAATATTTCATATCACGTAGAAGCAGCTGGAGATCAAGCATTTAATGAATTGCCTATTGGAATTATCGTATATAACCAAGATTTCATTATTAAATGGGCTAATAAGAATATTAAGCAAGTTTTTGCTAATAAGCTTATTGATGTTAATTTAAATGAAATAGCTCCTGAAATTCCTTTGAAAATCAGAAGTAAGGAAAATGCGTTTGTTTATAAGCTAAATGATAAATATTATGAAATAGTTTCAAATCAAGAGCATAATATATTATATTTCTTTGATCAAACTAAGCGTGAGCTTTTAAATATTAGATATAATAACCGTATTACAGCATTTATTATTTTAAGCGTTGATAACCTTGAAGAATCAATCAAAAGATATGACATGCAAGAGCAATCAAACATAAGAGGTCAAATTCTAGGAGAAATTGCTGATTATGCTGAAAAATATGATGCATATTTACAAAGTCCATTTATATTGTTATTTTCATTTTCTAAAAAATATGAAAAGGGTGTATTTGATATATTGGTGCCATTAGTTTCGATAAGTGTTGCGATATTTATAATAATGGAATGTATATTTAGATTGGTTATTAATTTTTTAGGATAGGACTATCAGTTATTGGCTGATAGTTCTTTTTGCTAAATAATAAATTATTTATACAATCGTTTGGATTGATAATATTTGTTATTCTTGGTATAATGAATAAGTGATATGGGGTGATTTTATGCGTAAAATATTATCTTCAATATTATTTATTTTGGCATCTACAGCATTATTTGTATTATATTTTGCAGATCCATATGATTTTAAATATAAAACTAGTTACCTTGTTGTAGGATTTATTTCATTAATATTTGCTACAATTCTTTTAACTACTATGTTTTATAACAAAACAAGTAAGAAGATAAAATGGCTAGAAAACAGATTGGATGCATGGAATAATATTTCATATCACGTAGAAGCAGCTGGAGATCAAGCATTTAATGAATTGCCTATTGGAATTATCGTATATAACCAAGATTTCATTATTAAATGGGCTAATAAGAATATTAAGCAAGTTTTTGCTAATAAGCTTATTGATGTTAATTTAAATGAAATAGCTCCTGAAATTCCTTTGAAAATCAGAAGTAAGGAAAATGCGTTTGTTTATAAGCTAAATGATAAATATTATGAAATAGTTTCAAATCAAGAGCATAATATATTATATTTCTTTGATCAAACTAAGCGTGAGCTTTTAAATATTAGATATAATAACCGTATTACAGCATTTATTATTTTAAGCGTTGATAACCTTGAAGAATCAATCAAAAGATATGATATGCAAGAGCAATCAAACATAAGAGGTCAAATCCTAGGAGAAATCGCTGATTATGCTGAAAAATATGATGCATATTTACAAAGCTATAACGATAGATTGGTTTTAATTTGTGATCAAGAGCATTTGAATAAGATGATTGAAGACAAATTTGATGTTTTAAATGACATTAGAAATGTTTCTCAAAAGAACCACTTAAAAACAACTGCATCTATCGGTGTTGCATGCTACGACTGCGGATATGAGGAATTAGGTACTATTGCACAACAAGCACTTGAGCTTGCTGAAAAGCGTGGTGGAGACCAAGCAGTTGTTAATATCCAAAATAAGAAGATTCAATATTTCGGTGCTAAGACAAATGCACTTGAAAAGAATACATTTGTTAATGCGAGAATTCATGCAAGTGCAATTAGAGAAGCAATAGAAGCATCATCTAATGTAATTGTTATGGGACATAGAATGGCCGATACTGATGCGATTGCTGCAACATTATTAATGATTAAGCTTGTTAAATCAGTTGGTAAGCCAGTAAAAGGTTTATATAATCCAAGCAATGTCGATTCTACAGTTAGAAAGTTTATTGATACATTCCTAGCAGAAAAGGATCCTGAATTAATAAAGGAATTGGTTCCAATTGAAATGGCTGAATTTAAGCCTAAGACTTTATTAATTGTTGTTGATACTCAAAGTCCAACTATTGTTATGTATCCATCAGCGCTTGAAAAAGCAACTAATTTAGTTGTAATTGACCACCATAGACATGGTGAACAAGAATTCGTTAATCCATCTGTTAACTATGTTGAGCCATATGCTTCATCAACAGTTGAATTAATAAGTGAATTATTTATGTTCTTTGGTGATAATGTTGAGATTACACCAGCACTTGCAACTATGGCATTAGCTGGTATGGTTGTTGATACAAACAATTTTACATATCGTACTGGTTCAAGAACATTTGAGGCTGCATCATTGTTAAAGGATTACGATGGTGATATGGCTGTTGTTAAGGATTTATTACGTGATCCGTTTGATATTGAAACATATTTAGCATCAGCTGTTGCTAGTGCTAAAATTGTATTTGAAAAATTTGCAATTGTTAAGCTTCCAGATGTTGACGTTGTTCCTGAACGTCAATTACTTGCTAAGATTTCTGATAGATTATTAACAATCGCAAATGTTCAAGCTTCATTTACAATTGGATATATTGAAAAGAGTGGATTCGTTGGAGTATCTGCTAGAAGCTTGGATAAGGTAAATGTACAAGTAATTATGGAACAAATTGGTGGTGGTGGTCACTTAAATGCTGCTGCATACCAAGAGGATGGAACAACAATAGATATTATTTATAATAAGATTGTTGAGATTTTGAAACGCGAATATGATGATGGAGGTGAAATGATGAAGGTAATATTATCAGAAGATGTTAAAGGACATGGTAAGAAGAATCAAATTATCGATGTCGCTAATGGATATGGTAATTATCTAATCACAAATAATCTCGCTGTTGTTGCTAATGAAAGCAACATAAAGGCTTTAGAAGAATTAAAGGCTAAAGAAGAGGCAGATGCTAAGGAGCATAAGGCTCTTATGGAAAAACTTAAAGCTGAAATAGATAATAAGCCAATTAATATTTACATTAAGCTAGGTGCTGATGGTAAATTATTTGGTCATATTACTACTAAGCAAATTTGTGATGAGTTTGAAGCTCAAACTGGTATTAAGATTGATAAGAGAAAAGTTGAACTTCCATCTGAAATCGTATCAGTAGGTATTTATCAAGCATCTGTAATCCTTGATAAGGATGTAGTTGCTAATATTGAAATTAATGTATTAGAGAAGTAGGAGGAATACTATGGAAGCTAAATCGCTACCAATAGACAATGATGCTGAAATAGCTGTTTTAGGATGTATAATGTTTGATAATAGATTATTTACAAGCGTTATAGATATGTTAAGCCATGAAGATTTTTATAATCCTAAAAATTCAGCTATATTTGAAGCTCTTGAAAAATTGTATAAAAAGTCATCAGCAATGGATTATACAACATTAGTATCTTGTCTAGAGGCAGATGAGGTGTTGGATAAGGCTGGTGGACCAGAATATATTGCAAACATTGTAACATATAGTTATTCAACTGCTAACATAGATGCATATGTTGAATTAGTTAAGAAAGCATCTCTTAAGAGAAAAGCAATTGATAGATTTAAACAGCTTGTTGAATTAGGGTATGATGCTTCAATTGATGCTAATGAATATATTACACAATCTGAAAATGTTGTATATGAATTATCAAAAAGCAAAAAAACAGGTGAACTTGAAAGTGTTGTAGATACACTTGAAACTGTTAAGAGAAATATTGAGCGTAATGCTAGAAATCAAGGAACTATTACTGGTCTTGATACTGGATTTAATAATTTAAATAATATTACGCTTGGTTTACAACCATCAAATTTAATTATATTAGCTGCAAGACCAGCAGTTGGTAAATCTGCATTTGCGATGAATTTGGCGTTAAATGTTGCTGAAAGAGGAAAATCTGTTGCAGTATTTAACCTAGAAATGTCAGCTGATCAGCTTGCAGAGCGTATTATTGCATCTGATTCATATGTTGATTTAACAACAATTCGTTCTGGAAAATTAAATGCAAAGCAAAATATTGCATTTAGTAATTCATATGATAAGATTAAGAAATTAAATTTATGGTTTGATGATTCAGGTAATAATACAGTTGAAGATATTAGAACAAAATGTCGTAAGCTTGCAGCTACAAGAGGACTTGATTTTGTTGTAATTGACTATTTACAGTTAATTAATGTTTCTAGCTCTAAGGGACGTTCAAGAAACGAAGAGGTTTCTGAAATTTCACGTTCTTTAAAGCTAATGGCACGTGAGCTTAATGTGCCAGTATTAGCTCTTTCTCAATTGTCACGTAAGGTTGAAGAAAAATCTAGAAGTGATAGAAGACCTGGAATGGCTGATTTACGTGATTCCGGAGCAATTGAGCAAGATGCAGATATTGTAACATTCCTATATAGAGAAGGATATTACGAGAAAAATACAGATAATAAAGAAGTTAATCCATTAACGGAGCTTATTGTTGGTAAAAACCGTTCAGGTTCAACAGGTACGTTGTATTTTAGCTTCTCTGGTAAGATAGCAAAATTTGTAGAAAGTGTTGGAGATGAAAACAATGATTGATAGACTAGAAGTAATCGAAAAAAGATATGAAGCAATAAATGAATTACTTACTCGTCCTGAAATTGTATCAGATATAAAAAAATTAACTGAATTATCTAAGGAACAAAAGGGATTAGAAAAAACAGTTGAACTTTATAGAGAATATAAAAAATTAGTAGGTGCAGTTGATGATTTAAAGGAAATGAAAAAGGATTCTGATAAAGAAATAGCTGCAATGGCTGAAATGGAGCTTGATGAAAATTTAAAGCGCCAAGATGAAATTATGGATGAAATTAAAATATTATTATTACCTAAGGATCCTAATGATGATAAGAATGTTATCGTTGAAATTAAGGGAGCTGCAGGTGGTGATGAGGCAAATATTTTTGCTGGTGATTTAGTTAGAATGTATACTAAATACGCTGAAGCAAAGGGATGGAAGGTAGAAATACTTGATGCAATGCCTGGTGCTGTAGGTGGTTATGCTAACATATCATTTAAAATAACTGGTGAAAACATATATTCAAATATGAAATATGAATCTGGTACTCACCGTGTACAAAGAATCCCAGTTACTGAAGCAAACGGAAGAATTCAAACATCTACAGCTACAGTATATGTAATGCCTGAGGCTGAAGAGGTTGATATAAAGATTGATGAAAAGGATTTAAGAATTGATACATTCTGTTCATCAGGTCCAGGTGGACAAGGAGTAAATACGACATATTCTGCTGTTCGTGTTACACATATTCCTACTGGAATATCATTCGCATCCCAAGTTTATCGTTCTCAGCATGAGAATAAAGCACTAGCTATGAAGCTTCTTCAAACAAAGCTATATACTATGGCAAAGGAAGAGGCAGATGCAAAGGCTGGAGCTGATAGAAGAGGTTCAATCGGTAGTGGAGAAAGAAGCGAAAAGATAAGAACTTATAACTATCCACAGAACAGAGTTACTGATCATAGAATAGGTTTAACTATTCAAAGACTTGATGCTGTAATGGAAGGAAAACTTGATTTAATTATTCCAGAAATAATAAATGAAGTGCAAAAAAGGAAGCTTGCAGAGGCTGACGAAAGTGCACAATAGTACTAAAAATTAATCTTTTTTATTGATATTTTGTTAAAAGTAAAGTATTATATAATTAAGGTACTTATAACGAGAAGAAAAAATTGAAAAAAAAGAAAAAAACATTATAAGACTAAAATAATATTAATAGTTCATGCACCAAGAGAGAGTGATATTAGTTGAAACTATTATTAAATGGGAGGTAATTGCATGAAAAAAGCAAGTAAGATTCTATTTTTTACATTCCTAGGAACAATTCTTATTGGAATAATTGTAGGAATTATATTAGGCGGAATCGCAAATATTTTTGATAGTATTGGAAAATTTGTTGGTGGAATTCACCAAGGATATGAGAATTTTTATCTAGAACAAGAAGACGTTACAAAGAATTTGATTTATTTCATCTTTGCGGCATTCTATTTTATTCTAGCATTCTTATTCGCAGTTCAAATTAGACGTAAAAAGAGTAAGATGTTCCCAATTTATTCTGCTATTTTATTAACAGTAATACTTATATTTATATTTTCAAGAGAACAAGCAACTGATTTTATCAAGCATGCTAGTGCAGTTAAAAAGATTTGTGGACTTGGATTTGTAGGTTTATCATTAATAGAATTATTAATACTTACAGTATTATCAGTTCCAGCTGCATTTGAGCATTCAGAGCTTGCATTTAATGCTAAGAAATCTGATGGATATAAATTAGCTGATGTTATCGTTGGAGTTGTAGTATTTGTATTATTTATTCTTGATTTTGCATTAATGTTTGGTGGAAAATTCAAGATTTTCGGAGATATGTTCAAGAAGATATCTGTAGTAGTAGTTCTAATTATTGAAATATTCGTACTAGGATTCTTTACATATCGTTTAATTAAGCAAAAGAAGAAAGTGGCAGCAGTCCTATTCCCAATTGCAGTAGTTCTATTTGAATTTGCATTATATTCATATAGCTATGGTGGATGGACAATCATTTATAACGTAAGAGATTATCTAGCATCTGGAAATGCTATGAAGGTTATTGAAGGTACATTCGTATTAACTCATTTCGCAGTTATCGCTGGATATGGATTATATATTACATCTGATTATTTAATTACAATCTTTGAAGCACGTAGACAAAAATTATACAATCACCGTGAAAAATATGTTTATGGTGATAGACGTAAATTTGGTGATTCTATCGTTAAGGAATGGGAAGCATCAAAGATGGCTCAATCAGGAGCTACAAGCTTTGCTGATATAGCTGCAGCCATTGAAGCACAAAAAGAAGCTGACCTAAGAGAATCTCAAGGTCTACAAGGTATTATCCTTAATAAGGATGACATTACAAACGATGATGAAGTACAAGCAGCTCTTCAAGCTGAGCAAGCTGCTGGTGGTGAAAAGTTATCTGCTAATGAAGCTGAAGAAGATAACCAAGATGATAAGAAAGTTAAGCTTACTCTTACTAATGGTACTGAACCAACAGAATTTAGAGAGAAGCTAATGACTCTTGAAGGAAATAAGCGTGGTCGTTATAATAAGGTAAGAAATAGATTAATGTCATATAAGAAGATTAAACAAAAATTCTCTAAGACAGTTGATACATATCGTTATGCAGGAGAATTAGTTGCTAAGATGTCTATTCTTGGATCTACATTAAGACTTCACTTAGCTCTTGACCCAGATTCATATGATGTTAATAAATACCATCAAATTGACTTATCTTCTAAACAAAAATACATTTTCGTTCCATTTACATTAAAGTTAAAGGGACCTAAATCAGTTGATCTAGCATTACAATTAATCGACGAGCTTATGAAGGGATTCGAAATTCCTCAAGATAAGAAATATGTTGATCAAGATTATGCTAAGCAAGTTGCTGAAGAATTAAAGGCTGAAGGATTATTAGTTGAAACTCCTGTTGAAGAATCAACTGAAGAAGCACCTGCTGAAAAGCCAAAGAAGAAAAAAGCAGCAGCACCTGCAGCTGAAGCACCAGCTGAGGAAGCAGCACCTGAAGCTCCAGTAGCTGAAGAGGCTAAGGAAGAACCAGTTGAAGCAGCACCTGCTGCAGAGGAAACTCCTGAAGCACCAGCAGAAGAGACTAAAGAAGAGGCTCCAGCTGAAGAAGAAAAAGCTGAATAATACTAATAAGGCATAGAATAAAATCTATGCCTTTTTTGTGCTTAATATGATATAATTATTTTGGTGATTTATAATGAAATATCGTGAATTATTAAAATATGGAAATGATTATATGATTGAAAATAATAAAGAAGAGAGTGGTGCATTATTTTTACTTGAATATGCTGCTAATAAGACATCACCAGAATTATTTTCATTAATAGATGCAATTGTTCCAGATGATATTATAAATAAATATAAAGGAGCTCTTGATGAGCATGTTAAAAAGAATAGACCAGTTTGGTATATTGTAGGTACAGCTCCTTTTTATGGATATGATTTTAACGTAACTGAGGATGTATTAATACCTAGATTTGAAACTGAAGAATTAGTTGAGCATGTTTTAGAATATTATGATAAATATTTTAAAGGTCAAAAAGTAGATGTTGCAGATGTTGCGACAGGTTCAGGATGCATAGGTATTACATTAAAGCTTGAAGAGCCTAATATGAATGTTACAATTACAGATATTTCAGATAAAGCATTAGAGGTTGCTGCATCTAACGCTAAAAAGCTTGGTGCAGATGTTAAAATATTACAAGGTGATATGGTAAAACCTATATTTGGTAATAAATTTGATATTTTAGTATCTAATCCTCCATATATTCCAGAAGAGGAGGAGGTTCAAGATATCGTAAAGGATAATGAACCTAATATAGCCTTATTTGGTGGTAAGGATGGACTTAAGTTCTATCGTATTATTTTTGAGGATTCAAAAATGGTTTTAAAGGATAAATTTATTATGGCATTTGAGCATGGCTTTGATAAGAAGGAAGCAATGGTTGAACTTGCTAAGAAATATTATCCTAATGCTAATGTTATATCTCGTAAGGATCTTGAAGGAAAGGATAGAATGACATTTGTCATTAATGGTTTTGATGATGAAGAATAGAGTTATTATATTTCCAACAGATACTGTATATGGTATAGGGGCATCAGTTTATGATAAGGAAGGCATTGATAGAATTTATAAAATCAAAAATAGACCTTATGATAAGCCGCTTGCTGTATTATGTGCAAATGAAGAGCAAATAGATGAAATAGCCTATGTATCAGGTAAAGCAAAATTAATTATTTCAACATTTTTACCAGGTGCATTAACTGTTATCCTTCCTGCAAAGGATAATATTAAGGAGAATATGGGTTTGTCTATGGTAGGTGTTAGAATTCCTAATTCTAAGATTGCACAAAATATTTTATTAGAAAATGGACCTATGGCTACAACATCAGTTAACGAAAGTGGAAGTGTAGCACTTAATGAATATAAAATTATAAAAGAACAATACAATGATGTAGTAGATTATATTTATGAAACTAACGAGCCATCATCTAATATCGCATCAACTGTTATTTCCATAACAGATGATGGAATTAAATTCTTAAGAGAAGGTCAAATTAAATACGAAGATATTATAAAGTTGTTTAATTAATAGAATTCTTGTATAATTAAACTTAAGAGAGAGGTATTTTATGGATTATAGTATTATTGATAAATATGTATATATGTTAATGGAAAAATCAACTCCAGGTAAGCCTTATTGGAATATTGAGCTTATTCGTCAAAATAAAGAAGCTAAATGGAATTATATTGATGGATGTATGAATACTTCATTATTACAGCTTTATAAGATTACTGGTGATGATAATATTTATAATTTCGTTAAAACATATATTGATCACTATGTAGATGAAAATGGTAATGTTAAGACATATGAGCTAGATAAATATTCAACAGATGATGTTGCTGAAGGAAGAGTATTATTTGATTTATATGATATTTCTAAGGAAGAAAAATATCGTAAGGCAAT
>AUXO011914960.1_pt1 | contig 11884 bp, 8 predicted proteins | sample 768731 | NCBI WGS metagenome assembly AUXO01 (sample SAMN02715735, study PRJNA202380) | gut metagenome | biome: sheep rumen | host: Ovis aries | place: New Zealand: Palmerston North | reverse complement strand
AACACAGATGGCACTGACAGTAGTGCGGCAGGAGCGTCGGGTGCGGCGCAGATTGACGTAGGGGAAAGCGGATCGACACTTCGGTTTCTGCTCCCTGTTCTTGGTGTGCTCGGAAAAGATGCAGATATTACCATGCACGGAAGACTGTCGGAGCGTCCGCTGTCACCACTTTACGAAGAGATGGAAAAACACGGAATTAAGCTTTCGCCTGTTGGGACAAATCCATTCAGTCTCCGAGGGAAAATGTCGGGTGGAATCTATAATATCGCAGGAAATGTATCGTCCCAGTATATAACCGGTTTACTGCTTGCTCTTCCTCTCGCAAAGGAAGACAGCGAGATAAGAATTATGGGTCAGCTTATGTCGAGACCGTACGTTGATATAACGCTTTCTGTACTTGACTCTTTCGGAATACAGTATGAAGAAATCCGCAGTGACGGATTGTGGAATCCGGGTGTTGATGGATTGCAGGAACAGGGGACAGATGGATTGCAGAATCCGGGTGTTGATGGAGTGCAGGATCCGGGGATAGATGGAGTGCAGGAACAGGGGACAGATGGAATACAGGATTCGGAGAGAGAGGAGTCACAGGAGCCGGTGACAGAGGAATTACAGAATCCGGGTGTTGAGGGACTGCAGGAACAGAGAATAGAGGAATTGCAGGGTTTGGAAGATGCAGCGGTATCTACAGTATTCAGAATAAAAGGTTCGCAACGCTACATTGCGCCATCTATATACTCTGTAACAGGTGACTGGTCGAATGCGGCGTTCTTCCTTTCGGCAGGTGCACTGTCAAAAAAGGGAGTTACTGTCACAGGACTTGATATGTCGTCAAAGCAGGGAGACAAGGCGATACTTGATATCCTTGAAGCGTTCGGAGCTTCTGTCACAATACAGCCGCCAGGTTATTCGGAGTCTGCGAGGGAATCCGGGAAGGCAGACGTGACGGTGATGGGCGGTGCATTGCACGGAATAGATATTGATGCAGCGGATATTCCCGATCTGGTACCGATAATATCGGTTGTCGCTGCATTTTCTGAAGGAACGACTGTTATAAGAAATATAGAAAGACTTCGCATAAAAGAGAGTGACAGGGTAAAAACTGTTATAGAAATGATTACACGACTGGGCGGTGACATTTCGGAAAAGCCTGAGCCGGGAAAAGAAAAGAAGACAGCACTTTTTATAAACGGGAAGAAGCATCTTTCCGGCGGTACTGTTAATTCTCATAACGATCACAGGATTGCGATGGCAGCGGCAATTGCCGGTATTAAATGCTTAGGTCCTGTCGAGATAGAAGATCCTTTTGCGGTAAGAAAATCTTATCCGGGATTCTATGATGATTTAAAAAAACTTTACAAATGAACATATGATAGAATTTATCATTTGGAATTAAGCCGGCGGTTATAGACTTAGTCGGCTTAATTTGTTATTATAATCGATGTATATAAAACTTGTGCCCATGGCAATATTTAGGCGGATTAATTGCCTGAACTTCTATGTGTAATGGGGAAAATATAACATTCTTAGGAGGTTTACCAGTATGAAAATATTATTCTATGCAGCAAAAACATACGACAAAAAATCATTTGATCCGGTGAGCAAGAATTATCCGGATATTGAGATTGATTATATCGATCACGAGCTTGAACCTCGTACAGCACCGCTTGCAAAGGGTTTTGATGCTGTATGTGCATTTGTAAGTGCAGATGTTGGAGCAAAGACACTTACTATTCTCCATGAGAACGGAGTTAAGTATGTACTTATGAGATGTGCCGGATTCAACAACGTTGATGCGGATAAGGCGAAGGAACTGGGAATTATAGTAAAAAGAGTTCCGGGTTATTCTCCTGAATCTGTAGCCGAGCTTGCGATGGGACTTGCACTTGCAGTTAACAGGCGACTGTATAAGGCGTATAACAAGGTTCGTGAGAACGACTACACACTTAAGGGGCTTCGCGGAGTGAATTTCTTCGGAAAGACTGCCGGAATAGTCGGAACCGGAAAAATCGGTGCGGCTATGTGCCGTATATGTAATGGCTTTGGAATGAAAGTCATAGCATATGATGTTTATGAGAATCCGGCGCTTAAGGATTTTGTTGAATATGTATCGCTTGACGAACTGCTCAGCCGGAGTGATCTTATATCGCTCCACTGTCCGCTTCTCGACAGCACCTATCATATGATAAATCTTGAGAACATCAAGAAGATGAAGGATGGAGTTATCCTTGTAAATACTTCAAGGGGCGCTCTTGTTGATACAGAAGAACTTATAGAGGGAATAAGACTGAACAAGTTCCTTGGTGTCGGACTTGATGTATATGAGGAAGAGACCGGAAATGTATATGAGGACAGGTCCGATGAAATAATGATGCATTCAGTTACATCGAGACTTCTTTCGTTCCCTAATGTAATGATCACATCACATCAGGGCTTTTACACAAAGGAAGCACTTGAGGCAATCGCTGATACTACACTTCAGAATCTGGTTGACGCCGCAAATGGCGTAAAGAACGGAAATGATGTAACAGCTAACTAGATTTAGACCCCCATTTCAGAATGAATAAGGCTGATATGGGGGTTATTATGTTGCGCTTTTGTTATAAAATGAGATGTAGAATACTATCTAGATTGTTATGAAGTATATTTAAATGCATTTTTATAAACGGAGGTTCTTATGAAAGAAACTGATAATATTGATAATATTGGAAGAGTAAATATAGAAGATGAAGAGGATATCATCCCGGTTGATGAGAGCGTAAATAAGCAGGCTAATAAGGATAACATCATCAACACGAATACAGATCCTAAAAAAGAACCGGAGAAAAAGCCGGAAGAGATTATTGCTGACGGTAATAAGCCGGAAGTTAAAAAAGCACCTGTAATAAGGGCTAAGAGAAAGAAGAAGGCTCCGGCTGCTAAAAAGAATAATCAGGCTGACATATTCCTGCCGGGAGGACTTCCTACGCTAAGTCAGGAGGATAGTGTAAGGAGAGCTAAGGCTATTTATAACGGCCTTACTACTATGGAGGCAAAATTTGAATTCTTAATCGAGTACGGTGCATTTCTTTCAGCTAAAGAAGAGATGGGTGAGCCGTTCGAGGATGAACTCATGGCAAAAGAAGATTTAAAGCAGGAGTTTATGGATCAGTATGTTGCAAATGCAGATCTTAATACTGTTAAAAATATTACAAAGCTTTTCGGAAAGTACACTACTAAGTACAGTGCGGAAATGAATCGGGAAAGAAAAGAGAACCTCCTTCTTATTCCTGAGAACGAGGAAAAAAGGGCAAAAAAGGCTTACTATCTTACCAGACAAAGCTCAAAGGCTCATTCTTACGGCAGTTCCGTAGATGATATTTTTGGAACATTCAGTCAGACAATCGGAAATTCAAATGCCTTCCGAAATGCATTATATAATGACGCTAAAATCACGGCAGATACAACGGTCCTTGACCTTGCCAAGTATCTGGGGTATGACGATCCTGCATTTGTTGACGATTTTTGCAGGAGCGTTAGATTAAAAAGAGAAGATAAGGTTTTGGAGGGTTACACAAAAAACCTTACGAAGGATGGAAAGAAGCCAAGCGAAGCCATTGTAAAAATTAGTATATCGGTTGACCTTTGTAACGCACTAGGTCCTTCATACAAGAAAATGGGTCAGGTAGAGTATGCTTCCGAGAACAAAATCCCGGAACAGGAATTAAATGAAATAAAAGAGCTCAATGTAAATAATGCGGGCGACATTCCAAAAAACGGGATAGAAGAATGGATAAAAAGCACAGGTGATAAGATAGTAGATGAAAAGAGAAAAGCATCTAACCTGAGTATTAAAAACGAATTTGAAGATAAGTTCATCCGTCCTTATGAAATAGAGAATAACGGTTTCGAGGTAATTGAAAAGCCTTTTAAAATAAAGGGTCCGGTAACACTTGCGACGGTATCAAATTTAGGACAGCTGCTTCTTACATTTGTTCCTTTTTTTGGTAATTATAAAAATGAAATTAATGATAAGATTGTTGCCGCTGTTTCAAAGTATCAGGGATATAATGAGGAAAGGGGTCAAGGCAAATCAAAAGATGAAAAAAGTAGAATATATGAACAGCCTTTTGAAGATGAATTTGTAAGTGACATATCTAAAGATATTAAAGAATACATTGACTTAATTGATAAGGTTATAGAGGAAGACGATTCTCCTCTGGACAGTTATGTATCAAGAACCCGGAAGATAGTAAAGAAGAATATAGATTTACAAACAAGCGGAGACATAGCATTTCTTGATTCTCTGAATCTGGATGGGGCTTATAAACTCTATGCCATTGGCGGACTTAATAATTTCCCAAGACCGATATTCACATATAAAGATAAGGATAATAATGTCATATCTTCCGGTGAGGATTTGGAGAAGTTCCAGGAAGTTATGTCAAAGGTCCCTATGGTTGAATCTGTTGAAAACGTATTTGATTATATTGAAAATGTTCAGCTGCCATATTATAAAAAGAAGATTAATGGAAATACGGATGAGAAGGACGCTAAAGATTTTAACAAGGCAACGTATGAGCATCTCTTAAAGGAAAAGGAATATCTTAATAAAATTATTAATCATGATCCGAATTCAGGAATTATGGATATGGTTCCATTCTGTAATCAGAAAATGGCTATGGAAGACTGGACAGGTAACAGGTTTGGTTCTACAAGAGCCGGTATGGTGGACGCTGATATTTCTGCATTAAAAAGAGGCTTTTCGGCAGAGGATATCCCTCTTATAGAGGCGGCCTATGTATGCATGACAGAATTAGAGAAACAACCGGGCGGGTTAAGTATAAAGGAATTCACAAAAGTAAGTGATGCATATAATAAGTTTAAAGAGGCATATATAGATTCCAAGGAGGACAGGGCAAAGATTCTTAAAGAGGTGAAACCTGTATTTACTCTTTTCAGAAAAGCCTTCCCTACAATAAAGCCGGAGTTTGACAGAATATATGAAAATGCAGTAAAGAACAGTCCGTTTATAGGACATGTAAATGCGGAGGATCGTGCCCGCCTGAAGTACACAAAAATGCTTGAGAAAATCTCCAAAGGCCTTTATGCCCAGCATAGGGGAAGCCTTATTGCACATGAAGATACAGACGAGATGAAGGCTCTAAAGAATAAGGTTGAAGAGACACTTAGGGAGCTTAAGGCAAACAGAGAAGAAAGCATTTATTCATCCAGAAAATTCGAAACTCTTTTTGGCGAAATAGCTACTCTTTCAAATAATTATATAGAATTAAAGAAGGAAGAATTTGTAGAAGAAACAAATCAGAAGAAGGAAGCTTCCATAAACAAAAAGACAGAAGAGATAACGGCTAAGATAAACGGCCTTGCAGCAAAGTATCCGGATGATTTAGATAGGCAGACAAAGGAAAGAGATAGACTTGAAAAGCAGCTAAATGATTATAAGAATAAGCTTTCTGCTGATGCCGAAAAGAAGATAAATGACTGGACTCCCGGGTCTAAGATGGGACAGACCAGATTTGAGTCTGCAAAGGATCTGAAGAAGGTTTTCGGAAGCTACGAGATTGAAATAAAAGGTAAGATAACGAATTTCGCTGATCATAGCGAAGTTATAAAGGAGATGAAGGAGCTCGGGTTTGACATAAAGCATGTTGATGACATAGAGTATGCAACAAGAAGACCATATGAAACAGGGCTTTCATATATACTGAATTATTATGGGACTAACCCGGCATTTATTCCTGAACACTACGGTGTGCATGGAAAACTGTACAATAAGGAGGAATTCTTAAATGTATTCAAAAAGATAGATGTGGAAGGAGTCACAAGTGATGAGTTTGCCGCAATAACATACGCAACAGTCCTTGATCCTGCTAATGTTAAGGAAGAAGATGTATATAAGATTTGGAGTCTTACGAAAGGTGTAAATCAAAAGGAAGACATTTTGAGAAATGCAAATACCATGTATACGCTTGATCTCGCAGTTCCGAGAGCGGGCGCAACCAGAGAAATGCTTCCATATACGCTTGTTCCTGCCAAAGAAAAAGCACTGGATGCTATAGAAGCGTATCAGGACGGAGATATGACTAAACTTGTCGATATACTTACTAACGGTATAAAAGGAGCTAATGTACAGTGTACTACCGTTAAAAATATAGGCAGGGGAAGCGGTAAAAACTTTGCCTATGCTTCCGATATGCTTTATAAGATGGTCGACTTTGCAAGAAAAGACAAAAAGCTTTTTAAAGCAGTAAAGGATAAGATCGGAAAGAATGCATGGGAGGATATAAAGGATACAATAAGACTGAAGTCCTATCTTGACGACTGCCTTGATGCTGAAGCAAAGCTAAAGAAAGCAGCCCTTACCGGAAAGCCACTTGATGAGAGGGTAAAGAAGGACTGCATAAATAAGATTATACGATATGACTTTGTCGCAGCTATACATGATGATTTAAGAGATGCTCAGGTTGAAAATGATCCGGAGGTTAAAGCATTTGAGTCGACACTCGTTGAAAAGCTGATGAATCTGGACAAATATGGGGTTAACCAGAATGATCTCTCTACGACAAGGGATATATACAGAACAAAAGCTTCAAAGCCGATTTATCAGGTGACGAAGAGATTGCGTACCGAGGAGGGAAGGACTGCTCTTGCTAAACAGGTACTTAAGTTTGCGGCAAAGATAAATCTTAATCAGCCGGAGGAAGGAGTCCTTAAATCTCTTTCAGAGTTTAAGAAGAATATCGAACTTAAGGATAACAGGGTAAGAATCGAAAGTCAGAAAAAACTCGGAGATGAAAAAAAGACAGACGCAAATAAGGTTAAGAAGGAAGAAATAAAAAAGAAATAAAAATTTAAAAATATTATTTTATACTGTTGCGCATTTGTTATATTCATACTGATATAATCTCCATAAATCATTAAAGAACCCGTTTTTATTTGGGAAAGGAGCTGGGTTTATGGAGAATTTAATCAGTAAGTTATCCGGTGAAACAAAACTTGATACAGCAATTAATATTTTAATACTGGCTGTTATAGCAGGAGTTATCATTACAGTCATAGTAGAATTAGTCAAATTCATTTTAAAGCAAAGCCGCAAGACTTTACTTATAGGGCTGGTTGTTATTACCACACTCATGGTTGTACCGAGAATCAGCGCATTCATAATTGGAAAGATCGGCAGTAAAAATTTTCTCGTTAGAAATATCAGCAGAGCTATAGATGAGGATATCGAGAGAAAGATAAGGCTTGATTATCAGATGAAAAACGGTTACAGGCTTGATGAAAGTGATCATGCAACGGTAGAAGCTATTAAGCAGAAAGAATATGCTATCGATCCTTCAATCGGAGACGAAGGCAATATGCTAAGACATTCCGGATTTCCAAAGCAGATTACAGAGGGCTTTATACTTGCCGGATTAATGAAGTTTTCAAAGAATACAGTTCATGCAGACAACTATCCTGATTTTGCAGCACAGTTCGTTGTAAGCAGATTCATTACATTTGTAATCTATGCCGGAGTATTCCTTGTTCTTTGCAAGGTATTCCTTGACAGAGACCCGGCGAAGAAGTATTTGAAGTAATCAACATAAAAAAGAAGGTATTATAAATATATAAAAAGAGCATGTCAAACTGTGGCATGCTCTTATACTATATCTTATTAACAGATTCTGAATCAGGTTAAATTATTTAACGAACTTAGATCCGTCAGCAACGTTTTCCTGATTATCCTTCCATGTAATAGTTCCGTTGTTCCATGTGATAGAACCTGAACCGTTTGTATAATCTTCTACAGTTGTATCTTTTCCATTCTCATCAAATGTGATTGTCTGCTTGAGGCAGTCTGAATATGTAAGTACGCCGTTAGCATCGAAGTTACCATGGAATAACCATCTTGAGCTCTCGTTTGCGCTTGATGACCAGTTAACTTCTATACAGTAGCTGTCACCTTCTTCGGTAACCTTCATCTGACCTCTGCCTGCGCTTGACTCTGAATATGTTCCCTCTAAGTTCTTTGGTGTAAGAGCTGATGAATCAGCCTTTGCCTCAGTCTTAGCTTCTGTCTTAGCTTCTGTTTTAGCCTCTGTAGTTGCCTCAGTCTTCTTGGCTTCAGTTTTAGCAGCTGTAGTTGCTTCTGTCTTCTTAGCTTCTGTAGCAGCTGTAGTTGCTTCTGTTGTAGCTGTTGTTGTCTCTTCGGATGTAGTTGCAACAGTAGTAGCTTCAGTAGTTTTTTCTTCATCGCCACATGCAGCAAGACCAAATACGAGAGAACCCATGATCATTGCTGAAACGATAGCTTTAGTTACATTTGTCTTCTTCATTTTTGTTTTCTCCTTTTAGAAATTGTATTTAGTATTACAACGGCATGAATGATACACCCGAGGGGGGGGTTAAAGTCAATGCTAATAATATACAAAAAAACCTTAATATTTGTACATTTATACAACAATTATGTTATACTCAAAAAGTATGCTAGAGAAAGAGAGGAATTTTATGGGGAGCAGCAGTTTAATTGGGGTAGTTGACATTCTGGATAAGATTGACAGTGTAATGTATTATCCGATACTCATCATCGTTATGACCATTGCGGGGCTTTATTTTACGGTCAGAACGAAGGGGGTTCAGATAAGACTTTTTCCTGAGTCGGTACGACTTCTGAAGGAACCGCCTGAGGACAAGAAAAATGTATCGTCACTCCAGGCTATGCTTGTTTCAACAGCGTCACGTGTAGGAACAGGTAATATAGTCGGAGTTTCAACAGCCATCTGTCTTGGTGGACCGGGCGCCTGCTTCTGGATGTGGCTGATGTGTATAGTCGGCGCTTCATCTGCATTTATCGAAAGTACACTTGCTCAGGTGTATAAGAGAAAAAATGAAGACGGTGAGTGCTACGGCGGACCTGCATATTATATAGAGAAGGCTCTTAAGGCGCCTTTTGTTGCAGCGGTATTCTGCGTATTTCTTATCGCAACCTATGCTGTAGGCTTTAATCTGCTTTGTTCATATAATCTTCAGTCAACTTTTGAAACCTATTCATTTTATGATCCGGATAAAACTCCTATCATAGTTGGGCTTATTCTTGCAGTGCTTACAGGCTACTGCCTTCTTGGCGGCGGAAAAAGGATAGTAAAACTTACAAGCATAATAGTTCCTGTAATGGGTATTGCCTATGTCCTTATTTCACTAATAGTGATATTCAGAAATATAGTGCATATTCCGGCTATGTTTAAGATGATATTCGAAGATGCATTTGACTTTAAGGCGATATTCGGAGGTATGGCAGGGTCGTGTCTTATCTACGGTGTCAAGAGGGGACTTTACTCAAATGAGGCAGGCGTTGGATCTGCGCCAAATGCATCGGCTTCGGCAAAGGTTTCCCATCCGGCAAAGCAGGGACTTGTTCAGACACTTTCGGTATATATAGATACACTGCTTCTCTGTACGGCAACAGCGCTTATGTGCCTTTCGAGCGGAGTTGAGAGAAGTAAGGCTGTATCAGGTGCACCATATGTACAGAATGCCATTTCCACAGTCTTTGGAAAGGCAGGCCCTACATTTATAACAGTTGCGATGGTGCTCTTTGCATTTACAACTCTTCTCGGAAATCTGTATTACGTGGATAATGCACTTATCTTTCTTAATAAAAAGAGACAGCCGTCTAAGCTTTTCATGCAGTGCTTCCACATTGTATGTGCAATTATAGTCCTTATCGGTGCCGTTATACCTATGAATGCGGCATGGGCAGCGGCTGATATAACGATGGGTGGAATGACTCTCATCAATCTTCCGGTATGTATGCTCCTTGGAGATGTAGCCATTAAAACTCTTAAGGATTATGAAAAACAGAAAAAAGAGGGAAAGAAACCTGTATTTAAAGCAAAGGATATAGGACTTGACGATACAGAACTTGATTTCTGGAAGTAAAAAGGCTAAAATCAGAAAAGCAGTTTTGGCAGGTGCAGAATGTTTAAGAATATTTCGATGATAGTCGTTTCCATTTTAGTTCTGGTCGAGCTTTATATATCAGCTGCGGGAAACCAGCACAAGCTGAAGAAGGTACATAAAGGCTGGGAACTTACAAAGGGAACGATAGAAAAAATAGTTAAAAAATATGACAGTCTTTCCAGGAGAAATGTAGCTGAGCTGACGATAATATCTGAATCGGGAAGCAGAGTATATGCAAAGGTGAGCAGTGCATTTTGCATATATGAAGAAGGCGAGGAGGTTCTTCTTGAGGTGAAGAACGGTTATCACAGATTTCTTGGAAATGAAAGAGTCGGAAGAAGGGGAAGGAAGGAGCTTATACTTGGGATTGTACCCATGCTGGTTTTCCTGCTTCTCGTTGCATTTCTTGCGTACTGTTTTTAACTACTGTGAAATGACTGTTGTTTTTACTTAGGATATCAAAGAGCAATCCGGTTTTTATCATGTGAGGGAGAAAAAAGTGGCAAATAATAAACTTACCAAGGCTGAAAAGAAGGCCGAGAAAAAAGCCGAAAAGAAGAGGCTTAAGATAGAAAACAAAACCATGAAGAAAATGCTTAAAAAGCAGGGTATGGAAAGAACTTATTCTGTTATAGCCATTCTTCTTACGATAGCGCTTATTCTGCTTGATAAGATTCTTGATTCAAGAAAAGAAGGCTAAAGTAAAGAGTAATGTTCCGCGGATAATCTGTCCGGGACTTATATATTACGTAACTAAAAACAAAAAAGTAGTGAGGTAAAATGAAATGACAAAGAGTTTTAATGACTTAAAGGAGAGACTTGCAGCGGCTCCAAAGAAGAAGGTTTCCGTTGCCGTAGCGCAGGACAGTGAAGTACTTCTTGCCGTAAAGGGAGCAAAAGAGCAGAATATAGCAGATGCTATTCTCGTAGGTGATGAAGAGAAGATAAGAGCTATAGCAGATGAGATCGGAATGTCTCTTGAGGGATATGAGATTATAGACGTTAAGGATCCTATCGAGGCAGCAAGAGAAGCTGTTAAGCAGGTTCATGACGGCAAGGCTGATATGTATATGAAGGGACTTATAGACACTAAGGATTTCCTTAGAAGCGTACTTGATAAAGAAGTTGGTCTTAGAACAGGAAAGCCGCTTTCACATGTATGTGTATTTGAGATGGAAGGCTATGATAAGCTTCTTTTCCTTACAGACGTTGCATTTATCCCGTATCCTACACTTGAGGATAAGGTTTCAATGATAAAGAATACTGTTGAGATAGTAAATGCATGTGGTATTGATAATCCTAAGGTTGCACCTCTTGCAGCAGTTGAGGTTGTTAATCCTAAGATGCCTGCAACAGTTGAAGCAGCAGAGCTTACAAGAATGAATGAAGAAGGTGAGATCACAGGATGCATAGTTGACGGACCGCTTTCATTTGACCTTGCAACCTGCCCGGAGGCAGCACAGCATAAGGGAGCTACAGGACGTAAGATAGTCGGTGATGCAGATGTGGTTCTTTTCCCTGATATCCATGCCGGAAATATCACATATAAGGCACTTGTTCACTATGCAAAGGTTAAGAACGGTAACCTTATCACAGGTACAGCAGCACCTGTTATTCTTACATCACGTTCAGATTCTTACGAAGTAAAGATGAATTCACTTGCACTTGGTGCAGTTGTAGCAGAGTCTATGAAGAAGAATGCATAAAGGAGAAGGAAATGGCTAAATTACTTATTATCAATCCGGGCTCAACATCCACAAAGCTCGGTGTATTTGAAGATACAAAGCTTTTATCGGAAGAAACTCTTCGTCATACTACAGAAGAGATCGCTCAGTTTGAAAAGATAGTAGATCAGGTTGATTTTCGTAAGGAAATGATCCTTAACTTCCTGAAAAACAATAATATTGATATCAAGTCATTTGATGTGATCGTAGGAAGAGGC
>AUXO012136711.1_pt1 | contig 11885 bp, 7 predicted proteins | sample 768731 | NCBI WGS metagenome assembly AUXO01 (sample SAMN02715735, study PRJNA202380) | gut metagenome | biome: sheep rumen | host: Ovis aries | place: New Zealand: Palmerston North | reverse complement strand
CGACCCACAATCCCGGACGCTACGAACCCTACAAGAAGCTGACGGGACTCGACGAGCCCGTCATCCGATTCCTGGAGGACGATGGCGAGATACTCACCTTCCTCGACTCCGTCTACAAACTGGCCGACGCCCACGTGCGCCGCTACATACAGCGTGGCTTCACCTCGCTCATGTTCTCCTTCGGCTGCACGGGCGGTCAGCACCGCAGCGTATACTCAGCCCAACACCTGGCAGAGCACCTGCACGAGAAGTTCGGCATCGAGGTGCATGTCATCCATAGGGAGCAAAACATCAGCCAGACCCTCGAGGCGCGACAGTAGGCAGCCGCCGGGGGCCTGTTTTGTCGCAGGTCTGCCCTGCTGTCGCAACTAACTTGTAAAAAAGAAGCGGCAAAAGCAGGAGGAAAGCAGGAAAAAGACTAATTTTGCACAAAAATTGAAACAAGAAACAAATTAAAATAAACAACGTATGGCACTAATAGCAGCAATAGAATTCGGCGACAACGACATCAAGCGCTACTCCAAGCAGTATCTGGTGTCCGACTGCCAGTTTGCCTTCTCAAAGAAGTTCAATGAGTTCCGTCCCGAGGGATTGGCCCATTGCGAGAAGGCAGAGGTGGTGGTGGTTGCCCCCGGCAAGAACGACCTGACGCTCTTCGACTGGTACTCCAGCGGGGGTGTGCAGAGTGGGCGTATCCTCATCAGTCTGTCTACGGAATCAAAGACCGACACCGACGATGCGCAGGTGATTTACTTTGAGGATGCCCGGTGCATCTCCTTCTCTGAGCGTTACGATATCGACTCCTCGCGGCGGCGCCTGCTCCATATAGGCATCAAGGCCGAGAAGATGACAGTAGACAATGTTGTATTTAATCGATAAAGGGCTATGAATAATGCAGTATATTCAAGAGAGTTGAAGGCCATGATGCTGCCCGACAACTTCCTCGACAATGAGAAAGGTGTGCTGAAGGAAGCTTGCATGACGGTACAGGACTTCGCCTACGACTGCGTGCGCAAGATCAACAACCACCAGGAGGCCTACGGCCCATCGGAGTCGGTGGTGCTGAGATTCACCGTCCGCGTGAATGCTGAGGGGCACGCCCGCCAGTTCTATTCGCAGCTGGCATCGCTGAGCTCCTATCACTTCTCGTTCCTCTTCAACGCCTCGTTCAACAAGGCCAGCCGTCTTGAAGACTATGAGGACGGCATGGTGTTTGAGGGCTATGTGGTGCGTGTGGAAGAGAACTATACCAGCCAGATCGACGCCGATGGCTCCGACAGGCAGATGCTGCTCAACATCCAGGTGCTGGTGAAGTCGATCACCTACCTGGGCTGGGAGAAACACTCGACCATCAAGTTCATACAATAAAGAAAAGGAGGCAAGACTATGTTGACATTGGTAATAAAGAACATCACGGGCACGGTGCCCTCGGAGGGTGTTATATTCCCCAACAAACTGACTATTTCCATCGACTCCTCGGCCACTGACATCCAGGCCAGGGTGGAGGCCAACGAAAAGTTGGCAGGGAAGCTGGGATTCAACGTGAAGTACACGCAACGGATCACGGACTTGAAATTCAATTCAGCGACATCCGAGATGGAGAGCATCGTCAAGGAGGATGACAAGTCGGGACCGCTGACCTTCTCGTTCAGTCCGAAGCTGCTCAAGTTCAAGAAGCAGATGTATGCTCCCAATGAGATTACCCTCGACCTGCTGGTGACTCCCGGCGCAGCAAAGAACGACCCCTCCGGCGCGCAGAACATAGCCTTCCTCTCGAAGGAGACGCTGGAGGCGGCCTTCTCCAACAAGCAGGTGGGGCTGGAGTGTGACGGGTTCTCGGTGTGCGAGGACTACTACGTGCATGAAATCCAGCCGCGCTACAAGGCAGAGACGATGTATATCACGCTCAAGATCTACAGCCCCGACAAGACGATGACGCTCAGCCAGTATAGCCGCACCTTCGTGGCCAAGAAGCTGATGAGGGAAATCTTGGAGGCACAGCGCGGAAACTACAACCTGCCCTACAACGATAAGCAAACGCCCATCAGCGTAAACTATGCCGGCCTGCAGAACATCAAGAAGGGGGAGCAGGAGCACATATTCCCCTACCTGGTGCAGTATAACGAGAGCTTCTATGACTTCCTGGCCCGTACGACCAACCGCTGGGGCGAGTTCCTCTACTGGGAGGACGGCAAGCTCAACATAGGCCTGGGCATGGGCACAGAGGCGACGAAGGTGGAGAAGTATGAGACCATCACCTACGACGACCTCACCTCCAAGCGGCCCCAGCAGAATAACAGTGGGCAGTATACGAATGAAGCCCCCTATGACAAGAACATCTGGGACAATCCGATAAAGCCCGACAGTGCCGATGCCGTGGCCAACGAGCTTGGCTGTGCCTGGAAGGACGGGGGCGGCGACGTCTATCTGATGAAGAAGATACACGGGTTGCTGGGCAACAGCAAGAACCTGTGGGACTTCACCTTCGACACCCTGCTGGCCGACAGCGTCACGCTGGCACAGGTGAAATTGCGCGTGGAGAAAAACAATAGCAAATTTAATAAGAAATATTTCAATAAGGGAAAGCAGGAGAACGGGAAATATAAGGACATGAGCGACATCCCCAATGCGGTGGAGCAGTGGGACGATAAAAGCTACAATGAGTTCTCGGAGCTGAAGCCCATCATCAACGAGGCGGCCTATGGCACCATCCTGGAGGGTGAGATGTATGCCGGAAAGAACAGCGTGACCGTGGAATTCGGCACAGCATTCCCCGGCTACAAGCTCGGACAGGTCATCACGGTCAAGAACAAGAACTACATCGTGGTGGAGGTGGAAGGCTATATGCCCGAACGTCTCAGCATCGTGGACAACTCCTGGCTTAAGAAGGAGGCCGACACCACGACCATGCTCTACAAGGTGGTGGCAGTGGCGCCTTGCAATGACAAGTACTATCCTCCCATCATTCCCGCCGGCCACGTGAGGTACAGCGGTTCGCAGATAGCCAGTGTGGAGGATGCCGACGACCCGCTGAAGAAGAACCGCGTGAGGGTGAAGTACACCTGGCAGGACCAGAGTGAGGACAGCTCGCCCTGGATAGTGTTCGGCACCAATGCCGCCAGCGAGAAGGCGGGCATACAGTCGAAGCACTATAAGAACGACCGGGTGTGGGTGGACTTCGTCTATGGCAATATAGAGCGCCCCTACGTCGTGGCCTCCATCCCCACAGCGCCTCCGGGCCCGCTGAAGATCAACAACATCGTCTACTCGACGCCTTCGGGTCAGGTTATCAAGATGAGCGACGGCGTGGGTCTCGGTGCCAGTGCCATGATTGACAATCTGACGCCTGCCACGAAGCTGCTGCAGGGATTCTTCCCTGGCGTGGACTTATTCGGGGTTTCAACCGGTGGCAACGACGACAAAGACTCACCCATGAAGTCGAAGTTCTTTGAGGGCGGCATCGAGCTGTGCGACAAGTACGGCATCTGGAGCATCAAAGGCAGCACCGACGGGCGTAACGTCACGGTGAAGTCATCGTGGGGCGACGTGAAGATCAACGCCTTCACCGGCATCAACATCAGTGCCCCCAACGGCGACATCAAGATCAGTGGCAAGAACGTGACCATCGAGGCTGGCAACAACCTGACCCTCACCTCAGGCAAGAACGTGAAGAACAAGTTCCTCTGGGATGTCATCGACAAAGAGCGCGGGTCGTGGGCCAATCTCGGACTGTCGCTGGCGCAGGCGGTGCCCAAGGCCATAGCCAGCTATGCGGCCAGTTTGCTGGATATCTCGATATTCCGCCATCTCATCGAGCTGTTCGTAAAGCCCGTGGAAGGCAAGCTGCAGATCTCGTCGAACCGCTATCTCATGCTGGAGGCCGGCGGTGGCAAGACCGCCTATCCCGTGGATGCCTACAAGATGAACAAGAAGGTGAAGGTGGACGATGTCAAGATGAAAGATCCTGAGGTCATTATGCAGGCATTCGAGGGCATACCAGGTGTGGTCAGCTCTATGTATCAGGAATACAAACGGATGTATGAAAGAGCCCAGCAACTAAAGGCAGAGCTTGAGCAGGCGATGACGCTGCATAAGAAGGGAGAGGATGTCCCGTGCAAGAAGCTGGACGATATGCTCAGTGCCATGTGGAACAACGACGATCTGAATGTCGATGAGGCATTCATGGAGTTTAAGGATTATCTGGAAAATGTAACAGAGGATACAATCACAGAGGAGCAGTTGATCCACTGGATGCCTGCAAACCGACACAACTTTAATATGATAGCAAAATTGTGTGCTGTTATTGAAATGGGCCATGCCAGGGTATTAATAATGGAAAAGGCGTCTGCCTTGGCGGACGCAATCAAGGGAATTAAGAACTATTCCCTGCATGAGTATATTGACAACTATACTCCCTCGGAAAAACTGCAGCAGTGGTTGAAAGACGAGCTCCTGAATCCACAAGGACTCATCAAGAAAGAAAAGAATGAGGACTTCAAGAAACTCACCGCTCCGTTCGACATCGACGTGATGGAAATGAAGAAGCAGTGCCGTAAGTTCTTTATTGAGCTGGTCAACAAGTTCGAGTTTAAGCGCAGTGCCTATCTTGCTCCGGGAGCAGCAGGCAAGCCGACCGTGCCTGCAGAACCCAACCCCTTCGATGACGAAATCGAGGAGAAGTGGCTTCTCTATGTGAACAGCATCAGAATGATGCCTAAGAAGATAAATACTCCATCGACAGCAGAAAAACTGGGCGCTTCCATGCTCGACCCGCTTGTGAGTGCGGTTAAGAAGCAGTTTAGCGGACTGTGGGAATCGACAGTGACCGATCACCTCGCCTATGCACCGGCAAAGCGTGGAAAGATCCTCTTCTCTGCCTCTCCCGGCACGATGGTGCTCGATGAAGACATCTACCGTGCCAACGTCGACTTTGCCGAAGATGTCAACTATGGTGTGAAGAACGGCGTGGAGGAGAAGGTAGACGGCTACGCAACGAGAGTGAGAAAGTGTATGATGGTGTAACCCAAAAGATGACCAATTGATTATGGCAGAACATTTTTTTGATGATTGGAAGAGCGTCCTCCAGGACTTCAAGGACAGTGTGGAGAAGGACCTCGAAGAGATACACAAGCAGAAGGACGAAGTGACCCGCATGAAGACCGACATCTTCGACCGCCTCGACAACGGAAAGTATATCACAGACGAGCACCGCATCGTACTCTCCGCCCCGGAGATTATCATCGGCAATGTCGACAAGAGCGGTATGCTCAAGGGTGGCAGCAAGATTGTGATCCGAGGCAACGACATCGGTCTGGAGGCGGCAGGCAAGGAAGGAAGCATCTCCAGCAGGGCTACCCACATCGGTCAGACAGCCGTTGACCCCGGCATAGACGGACAGGAGAATGTGGTCTATCCAGGCTCCTCGGTAGTAACCCAGGCGCGGGCGGTGACCATACAGAGCAATGATGCCACCGATGCCTTCTCCGCAGTGCCTTCGGTGCTTGGCGAGAGCGGCGTGTTCATCCATGCCGACAAGACGGTGGCCGTAGACTCGGCCGTGTCGAGCACCATCCACAAGGCCAATATAGAATCAGCCATCGCTGCCCTCAAGAAGCAGAAGGAAGACCTGAAGAAGGCCTCCGACGGGCAGATGAAGGAGATAGACAGCTTCTTCTCCCTCTACAAGAAGATTACGGAGAAGGAAGAGGACTACACGGCCTCCTTTGAGACGATACGCGGCAACATGCTCGACATGGAATACATGCGCGAGCAGGTGGACGACCTGATGCCCTCCATCTACCGGGTGACGGTGGACTTCATCCGCACGGTGTCGAAGCTGGCGGAAGTGTCGCGGCAGATCAAGGCCTTTGAGGCTGAAAAGGGTGCCATCGTCACTGGCGAGGACTTCAAGAAGAAGACCACCTCGGCAGCCTTCACGCTGAAGGCGGAGCAGATACGGGTGGACACCTTCGACGGCGACGGCAACCTGCGCACCAATGAGGAGGCCGGTATATCAGTCCGTGCGCCACGGATGGGTGTCAGTATGAGGAATCCTGACGGCACGCTGGTGAAGGACGGCAGCTTCGGTCTCTCGGCAGAGAATATCGATCTTTCCACCTCGAACCCCTCAACCGATGGCAAGACGCTTAGTGCCGATGGGCGGTTCAGCATCACCTCGAAGGATATCAGCCTGACAGCCTATGACTATGAGTCGAAGGAGACAGGCTATACGGAGAACGCCCTGGCAGCCGACGGCAAGATCAGCCTCGCCGCCAAGACCATCGAGGTGGGCACCATAGCCCCATCGGGACTCGAGCGCGACGACAAGGGCAAGCTCACCAAGGGCGAGTATAAGGCAGAGGGTGACGTGTTCGTGCGGTCGAAGAACATCAGCATGGAGACCATCGACTATGAGGTGGGCGACGGCGAGCTGAAGGTGAAGACCCTGACCAAGGGCAGTACCGTAGCCATACGCTCGGAGAAGGTGGACATGATGGCTGTGGACGAAGGCGGCAAGGCAACGGGCAGCATCAGCGTGAACGCCAAGGCCGTAAGCGTGAAGTCGATGGATGTCGACAAGGATCAGCTGACCGACAGCGGCCTGGCCTCAGGCAGTACGATGGTACTGGTGTCAGAGAAGGTGTCGCTCGGCCAGAAGACGGGCAGTGAGAAGAGCAAGACGGTGCAGGTGGTAGGCGACAAGGTGGGCGTGTTTGCCGACACCACCTTCGAGGCCCAGCAGGGCAAGGGCGTGGTGCAGCTCACGGGCGGCAACGCCAACCTCGCCGGCGGTTCGACCCAGATCTACGGCACCACCACCATCAATGCCGCTACCACGGTGAAGGCAGAGCTGAAGGCACCGAGTGCCGCCATCGACAATCTGGAGGCTAAGACCTCGTTCAAGTCGCCTAACATCAGCGACGGCGTGTCGGTGCCCGGCAGTCCGAGCAGTGCCAGCCTGAGCACGAAGCTGAAGGCGGAGGATGTCAAGTGAATAATGGAATTGAAGAGTTGAAGATTTGAAGAGAATAAAAGACGATGAAAAGAGCATTTATAATAGAAAAGAACCAGTTGCAGGAGAAACTCTCCGGCTACGTTTATATGATGTATTATCGCTATATGAACCTGTGCGTCAAGGCAGAGATTGGCGCGCTGATTCCTATCGAGATCGTCATTGAGGGACAGCTGAAAAAGATTGAAGATTTGGCCAAGGTGGCACAGAAGGATGAATATTCCTTCCTGGTGTTCCCCGAGTTTGACGAGGACTTCACGCCCATCATGGAAGCAGTGGCTCAGACGCATCCTGAATTCAAACAGGAGATAGAGACGGTGAAGGTGAAAGTTGGTGAAAATCAGGAAGAAAAGGAAGTGAGGCTTATCAAGCTGACCATGCCCGTTGTGGACAAGGATCGGCGCGATGTGCTGAAAGAAGCCACCGACTACTTCTACAACGAGTGCAAGGTCAGTATGGAGGCCGCCAAGGCCCAGTCGGCCCCGAATTTCGCCTCGTTGATGGCAGGAGAGGAACCCAAGGTGGCCGAGATGATGGAAGGCGGTGTGGAGGAGGTGTTCGACACATGGGCAAACCATCGCGACAAGCTGCATGACGACAAGCTGAAGGAGATAGAAGATGCCTATGCGAGGTATGTGCAGGAACAGACCGACAGGGAGCAGGCCGCCCGTGAGGAGAAGGAGGCACTGGGCGAAGACCGCCTTACGAGCATGAGCCTGTCGCAGGCTGAGGATGAGTAGAGTGATTTATTTTGATAAAGGAAAAAAAATACGTAAACATGAAAAGGAACATTTTGACAGCAATGGTACTGCTCCTCGCCGCGAGCATCTTCAATAGTTGCTCGAAAGACGTATTCAACGACAATCGCAACAAGTCGAAGGAGCAGGTGGTTGATGCCTTTAAGGTCAGTTTCCTCAACTATGTCGGAGGCTCTATCAGCCCCGACCAGGACTGGGGATTCAGTACGCAGACTGCCAACCGTACGCGCGGCTATGAGAACGGTTACTATATCACCGATGATTATTCGCCGGAGTATTTCACTAAGGACTTCTATCTTGCCGTGAGCCGACAGCTCCCGGAGGGAAAGCCAACGGCCGCCCCAACCAATTTCGAGTTTCTCTCAAGAGGGCCGATACGGTTTGCCATTATCTGCAGCAATACCTCCTCGGCGGATGAGATAGGCTACTATTTCTACAATCCGGAGACACAGTCGGCAGAAGACCGCCAGGAGGTAAAACTGGTGGACAACATCCAGAATATTGCCTATTACTACCAGTATGACATCTCTAAGGACGAGGGCAGGCCGATGTGGCTCGCCCCCGATCCGAGGGCAGGATACTCCACTTGGACGAAGGACATCACCACTCGCTCCCGTGCCAAGATGTTTACCATCGAGACAGGCAACGTGCCCGCTGGCTACAGGGTGGGGTTCTATCTGAAGAACAACACCGAGGGGACGGCCAAGGTCTATACCAACAAGTACTTGAACCAGGAGGAGAAAGGCTTCTGTGCCCTGCTCAACGAGACCGGCGAGGTGACGCTGAACAATTCATACGTCGTGGGACTGGGCGACAGGGTGAAATACAGTGACTACGACTGTAATGACGTCATCATTGCCGTGATGAAGCATGTGGAACCCACCTATCCGCTCGTCGTCATCCCTGAAAAGAAGGTTCACCCCTATTCACGCATCATAGCCGAAGACCTGAGGGTGGAGGATGCCACCGACTTCGACTTCAACGACATCGTGCTGGACGTGTGTCTGGAGCCTAAAGCTACCCACTGCATCCTGCAGGCAGCCGGAGCCACCCAGGCCATCCGCATCAACGGCGATGACAACCTGGAGGTACACAAGCTCTTCGGCGTGGCACAGGGGGTCATGGTCAATACCCGTGCCGCCTCAAAGGGACTGAGGGGCGCAGAACTGGATCCCGTCAGCTTCACCATCGACCAGGTATTCAGCAATGCCGACCAGGTGAAGATAGAAGTGAACAAGGGTACGGCTGCCAATCCGCTCTGGATAGAACTCTTTGCCGCCAAGGGAGAACCCGCCTGCAAGATGTGCCTGACTACCGACTTCAAGTGGACGGACGAGCGCGAAGACCTGAAGGTCGCATACCCTCATTTTGTGGACTGGGTGAAAGACCCTACTGTGAAATGGTATTAGACTTATGTTAAAGAATTTAAAAAAAACAAGTGCAGGGAACTCAATTTTCGTTAGTTTTGGAGTTTTTACGTACTTTTGCATGATAATACTAAATAGATGTGATTATGAATGAGAATTTGAAATCCATTGCCAATTCCTATGCAGAGGAATATTGCAGTGACGCCATCTATCCGGCTCACTTGTTCAAAGCTGTGCTGCACAAGGAGATAGGGCTGGTTCATTTTATTGAAACCGAACTGGACAAAGATTATTATTACCTGCAGGACTGGGCCGACGTGCAGATGCAGCTGGCTCCGAGGGCTGTGCGTCCCATGCGTGATTTGAGCTACTCTGACGAGAGCATCGCAGTGATGGAGGAGGCCGACAACTACATGGTGAAGTTCGGACTCGACGAATGTACGGATGTCTGCGTGCTGGCTTCGCTGGTCACGCCGGGCGTTGGCTTCACATTCGACCAGTTGAAGACGCTGCCGCTGACTCCTTCGGAAATCAGTGCCAAGATGGGAGGCGGTGTCAGTGTGGAGGCTCCCTACATGGAGGGAGAAGAGCTGACCAAGCGCACGCCTGCCGCCGGTGGCAAGGGCGCGCTCGGGAAGTATTGCATCGACAAGACGGCTCTGGCTCGCAACGGAGAGCTGGACAACGTGATTGGTTTTGAAAAGGAGATAGCTATCATCTATGAGATATTGGGACGCAAGACGAAGGCCAATCTGCTCATCACGGGTGAGGCCGGCGTGGGCAAGACCTCGCTGGTGAACGGCTTTGTCAGAGAATTGGCTGCCGACCGTGTGCCGGGTTTCCTGAGTGGGGCCACGGCCTACGAACTCGACACGGCCGCCCTGGGCAGCGATGCCCAGTACAAGGGCGAGGTGGAGGACCGCTTCAAGAATGTAATCAACGAGGTGGAGGCCCTTCCGAATGCTGTGCTGATCATCGAGGCCATCGACAAGCTGTTTGACAAGCAAGGCAGTCTCTTCGGTGCTTCGGCCATTCTGAAAAACGAACTGAGCAAGGGTAGGCTTCAGTTGCTGGCCACATCGAGCATAGACGGCTATACGAAGAACATCGAGACCGACAAGGAGATGGTGTCGAAGCTGGAGAAGATTACGGTGGAGGAACCCACTGCCGACCTGGCTCTGCGCATCCTCACGGGAGCCATTGGTGCCTATGAGGAGTATCATGGTCTGAAATGCGACGAGACGGTGATGGCAGATGCCATCCGTCTGGCCAAGCGCTACTTGACGGAGAAACAGCTTCCTGACTCGGCCTTCGACCTGATAGACCGGACGATGGCCCAGGTGAAGACGATGAACGACCTGACGGGCAGCATCATCGAGGAGCTGCGGGGCAAGCTTAGCGACATCATCGCCCGTAGCGAGGGCAAGGATGCCGCAGAAGAGGGACTGATGAAGGAACTCGACTGGCTGAACTATGAATTATTTAATAAGGTGAGCTGCATCCTGCTGGCTGGTGTCGACTCTGACACCGACTTCAGCAAGATAGCCACCATCAAGGAGCGCACGGACTTCCTGACCGGCATCCTTGACAAGCTTACGGAGCTGAGTGCAGAGAAGCGCACGGAGCTGAAGAGTGACGACCTGAGTGCCGTTGTGGCCAAGCAGACGGGCATACCTCTCGGCAAGGTGCAGACCAAGGAGCGCGACCGTCTGCTCGGTGCAGAGGAGACGCTGAAGAAGCGCGTGGTGGGTCAGGATCACGCCGTGAAGAAAGTGCTCGATGCGGTGTATGAGGCACGCAGCGGACTGAGCAAGAAGGGACAGCCGATGGGTTCGTTCTTCTTCCTCGGCCCGACGGGTACTGGTAAGACGGAGCTGTCGAAGGCACTGGCTGCCTTCCTCTTTGGCGACGAGAGTGCGCTGATACGTTTCGATATGTCGGAGTTCAAGGAAGAGCATTCCGTTGCGCTGCTCTATGGTGCGCCTCCGGGATATGTAGGCTATGAGGAGGGTGGATTGCTGGTGAACAAGATCAGGCAGAATCCATACAGCGTGGTGCTGTTCGATGAGATTGAGAAGGCCCACAAGAGTGTGTTCGACCTGTTCCTCCAGATACTCGATGAGGGCAAGCTGCACGACCGTCTCGGGCGTGTGGGCGACTTCTCGAATGCGCTGATCCTCTTCACCTCCAACATCGGTGCCAAGACGATTGTGGAGAAGTTCAACAGTGGCGTGATACCTGAGAACAACGAGCTGATGGACATCATGCAGGGCTATTTCCGCCCGGAGTTCCTGGCCCGACTGACGGAGATTGTGCCGTTCTCGCCGATTACCGACAAGACGGTGGCCCAGATCTTCGACATCCATCTGAAGGGACTGCTCAAGCTGCTCGGCGAACAGAACATCACGCTGACGCTGACACCGGAGGCCCGGCAGACAATCGCCCTGAGAGGCTATAACCAGCAGTATGGTGCACGTCCTGTGCTGGGTATCATCCGTAAGGAGCTGCGTCATCCTATCTCGAAGATGATGATTGCCGGCAAAGTGAAGCCCGGAGACAGCATCGAGGTCAAGGTTGACAAAGACGGAAAGGTAGAGTTTGAAATTAAGAATTAAGAGATAAGAATTAAGAAAATTACATTATATATTAATTTAAAGCATTTACAGTTATGGCAATGAAAGAGAATTTTATCTCCATGGCTCCCGATGAGGAGAGCAGTGCGAAAGTGAGTTTGATCGACCAGAACAA
>AUXO011817605.1_pt1 | contig 11885 bp, 15 predicted proteins | sample 768731 | NCBI WGS metagenome assembly AUXO01 (sample SAMN02715735, study PRJNA202380) | gut metagenome | biome: sheep rumen | host: Ovis aries | place: New Zealand: Palmerston North | reverse complement strand
CGATGAATCTATCATGGCCATCTTCATCTTTGATATTTTCAATTACAACATCTTCTTCTAATGCTTTTTTAATTGATTCATCAATTATTTTTTGAATACCTTGAGTTGTATACATTCTTCTCATTTTATTTACCTCCAATTTTGAGAATATAAGGTTTGCTTCTTTTATTGAGAGAAGCATAGAACTCATTAATTATGCACTAGGTTTACAATAAACTTTTACAAAGCAATTTCTAGATACATGAACTGTGTTTTCTGTATGATAGAACATATTAAGGAAATCACCTTGACCATTCATGTTTTCTCTTACTGCTCTATATGTATTATGAAGTCTCATGATTCTTCTATCAACTAAAACTGCATAATAATCATCATCTGCATCACCAAAGTTTGGAATAACAACAATTTCTGCTGGAATTGCCAAATCTTCTCTGTGGAATGCTCCAGCAAGAGTTTGAACCTTTAATGATGGCATAATTCCTTGTTTCATTACTAAAACAAGACCAGCTTCTGGATTGCCTCCAAGTGTGTTTCCATTTAAGCTATGAGCCTCTGAAAAGTCTGAAGCAACTTCCACATCTGCAAGAACTTGTTCAATGAATGCTTCACCAGATTCTGCATCACTTGGTTGTGCAATTTCTGTCACAAGATCAAGTGGAATTAAATAACCACCAGCAATTGCAGTTGTTCCAGTTAAACCAGAACCAGATGCAATTGGTTTCACTGCAACATACATTGTTGTTGTTGCTGTGACATAAACAAGATCATTCACTGCAACAGCACCAGAGATTGTTGTTCCAGCAGTTGCAAGAGTGACATCTGCATTTGTTGAATCCATAGCATCTGCACATCTTTCAATTAATACACCAAGAGCTTGTCTCTTTAAAGCATATCTAAACATTGTTTCACTATCATATAATGCTTTTGTTTTTCCAGTGATAATGTCTTCAAATTGACCAATATTGTGAACAGCTCTTTCAATGTCATTATTTCTTATAGTTTGTGGAATTGTTTTCTTTCCTAAAGTATAAGAGAATGAAACTGGTCTATAAGTTGATTCATGTGGTGCAAGAGCTGTTGCTCCAGTTGAATCGAAATCTTCTGGTAGAATTAAATCTTGTGCCCATTCTTCAATAGTTTTTCCAAAACTTAAATCTTCACCATCAAATAAAGCTAGTTTGTCACCATAGTTTTGCCATAAAGTATAGATTTTTCCAAGTGTATCAAGTAAGCCAACAGAATTTGCTCTTGTTTCACTGAAAGAATCAACAGAAATATTGTTGCTGTCAACATAATTTTTTACAACAGCTGATAATTGTGCAATTGATAATTTTGCCATTTTTATTTTCCTCCATTTTTATTCATTTCTTCGGCAATACATTCTTCGATTGATTTTGGTTTGCTTCCAGTTGAATCATCTTTAGGCTGTTTGCCATCGCCTTGTGTGGTCACCATTCTTACAATTGTGTCTTTAAGCTTGGCATTCTCTGTAACAACAACATTGTAATCTTCCACTAGGGAGTCAAGATTTGCATTTGATTGGTTGATTTTTTCAATTTCTTCTGGTGCAGTATCTTGATTGATTTTTGCATTAAATTCTCCCTTAAGGGCTTCAATCTTCTCTTTAAAATTCATCTCTTATCCTCCTTATCTTCAATTTTATCTCTAATGGAATCAACACCATTTGAGAAGATCTCGATTCCATCTTTGATTTCATCACTTGTTATTTTACCATCCTTTTTTGCATTTTTAAACCATTGAATTAATTTTGATACAATAATTAATATTGAAATAAGGATGGAAAGCACCAATGATATTATTTCGAATATCTCTTTGGTATTTGTAAATGTTAAAACATACATGAATGAATTTCCACCAACTTCAAGAGCATCATTTATTCTTCTCATAATTGTTCCTCCTTGAAAAATAGTAAATTAAATTCATTTGACCATTTCAAGATTATGCTTTCAAAATTATCATACATATCTTTTAATCTTGCCATTAAGCTTCCAACATTTTGAATGCTGGATCTATTTGTTTTTGATTTCATTTTATCATTGTTATTATATGCAGAATTATTTTGAACATTGTTTGTTGTTCCAGTAAAGTTTGAAGTGTGACCATCATCATCAAATGATCCACCATCTTGTGGAGTGTCATTTGTTCTGGTTGTTCCATTTGAATTGGAATTATTATTTCCAGAATAATTTGTTTGATTGTCTCCATCATATTCTTCACTTGATTCATCATAATTTGGAGCTATTGGATCAAATGAATATACTTCATTATCTTTTAGAATTGGAACATATTTTGGAATTGTTAAATCCAATACATTTATTAATTTATCAAGACAATCATTTAATGGTTCACTTACATTATAATTGAATGTATTTACAAATGAAACATAATCTTGTGAATGCCTATTATAAACAATAAGCATTAATGCATTTATAATGTCTTCTAATAGTTCATCACTAAATCCATCATTTAGTGTATAAACTGCAACTTCTTTTCCTTGATTTTGAATTAATTTAGTAAACCATTGGGAAGAAATCTGGACATCATGTGGAAATCTTGGAAGATTCACATCTGCAATTGTTATTTTATCAAGTAACTCTTGATATGTAAACCATTGTCTAATTTCGTAAATCATTATCATCCATCTCCTTTTCATCAACTTCATCTTCTGCATCTTTAAAGATTTCATTTAGATCTATTACTTTCACTTTATATCCAAGAACTTTGTCAACTCTATCAAAGAAATCTTCTATTTCACTCTTATATGAAATTGATTGCTGTTCTATATCTTCATTATTTGCATTTACTTCATCAACAATTAAATGTTCTTTTTTCTCACCAATACCAACATTATTTACACCAAGCATTGTCAAAATGTCATTTTCAACTTTTTGTCTATCTTGTTCGAATTTGTCAACAACATATGGTGCTCCAGATGTTATGCCCTTTACTTTGTCAACCTCATTAAATGGAGCAAATAAATATGGTTCATCTGCTTCCATTTGTTCTTGAAGTCTTTTGGCCTGTTCAAAGTCTTCTGGAGAGAATGCGAACATCCATGGCTGTGATTGAGCTTTTCTTGAAAGTCTCTTTTTCATTTCAATATCAACAAGTTCTTCAATCTTTGCTTCAATGCTAGAAAATACAGATTTGTGATTCTTTTGAGCATATCCAATGACAGCTTCTTTGTCAAGTTCAAGAGATTTTGTTGTTATGAAATTGACTCCTCTTTCATTTATAAGCCTAATATGAGTTGGAAAATCATAAATATTATATCTGTTATCAAAAGCCCATGGAGTAAAGATGATGTTGTTTTCTTTCATATCTATTGAACCATCATTGATTAAACCAGCCAAAACATTATCTGCAGATGCAATTTTAGAACAAGCGATTGTTCCTTGACTCCAAAATTTTTTCATAATGAAGTGTTTTTGTTGATAATTCAATCCTATATATTCATATTTATTCATCCACTTATTGAAAAATTTTTCCATATAGTAGAATTTTATTTTCTTTCGGATATCATTTGAAGACATCCTTGGTCTATATGCTTTTATTTTTGACATTAGATTATACCTCCAACTAAAGCTGTTTCCCAGTTTTCTTTTTCTTGTTCAAAATCCCATTGAGGAGTAGAATCAACATATATTGTATGCATGAATGTGACTCCATTTTTGAATTTTTCTTTTATATCATCAACAATATTTGATGAAAGATTTGATGTTTGTGTGACATCAAGTTCTGCTTGAATGAAATTAAACCATGATCTTGTTTTTACATTTGGAACTTTCATTTCATCTGTTTTATATCCAAAATAATAGAATAAATCAAATAATGCTTTTCTCATTCTATCACTTACTCTATACTCTGTCAATTTAGCTCGATTCTTGCTGTATGCTTCAAGTAAATCAATATCATCTGAACCATTTACAGAAGTTGATTGAGCTTTTAATTGTTCAATTTTAGATGCCATGTTTGATTCTTCTCTTGCAATTGTATTCACATTATTCATTACAGAAGAAGTGACAGCAGAAACACCACCAATGACTCCACCAACTGCAACAGCTGGATTTCCAGATGCAACACCAAGACCAATTGAAGCAATCGCGCCAATTATTCCAAGAGCAGTTGAAACACCACTCATTGTTTCTGTTCTATTTTTATTTTTTAGATCATAATTATAGCCAGTTCTTAAATAATTTATATATTGGTTATTATATAAAACAACTTCATTATTTCTTGCGATTGGTAATATATTATCATAATCTTCATTCTTTTTATAATTATTTAAAATATAATTTGGAAAATAAAACATAAATTTTGAATTGATAGTTGTTGTAACAACAAATCCCAATCTAAAAAGTGCAGATTCTTTTGAATTCATGTATTCTTCAACATTGATTTTTTCTAAATCAAATTTAAATCCAAAAGAGTCATATACAAATTTTGGATAATAGAATTCACTATTTAATAGCTTTGTTTCATAATCTATATTTTTATTATTAAATGGATTGAATGATTCTGGAACATCAACGAGTGTAAGCATTGGATCATTAAATGGTGCATCAAATTCATAATTGAATTTACTATTTAAATTTGTCAATTTGAAAAATGTGGTTGCATCATCATATTCCCATTTAGAATCTAGAATAATATTTTGGTTTAAATCCATTGAATAGGAGCTTGGAGAATATGGCAGTTTAATAATTTTAATTAATTTTGAGTCTGTTCTATCTAAACTCTCAAGTGAGTTCAAATATGCTGGGCTAGTTGTAAAGCTAAATGTTCCAGATACTATATTACTAAATAAAGCAAATGAATTATTATCTGCCATTGCATAATTAATATTTGATATATTGGATAAAATACCTAAATATGTAAGATTTGTTTGAGTTGCTAAAATTCTTTCATCATAATAATCAATAATATTTCCATGGTATGTTTTAGAATATGAATGATATTCAATTGAAAAGAAACTATTTCCAGCTTGTTTGTTAATTACTATCCATGTAAGTGATTCACTTGTATATCCATAATTATATGTTCTATTAAATTTCAATTCATAATTAAAATTTGTATTATCTTTTAAAATTATATCTTGATTATTGTTATTTGATGGAGAAATATAATAATATTTGCCATCTGTTAAAGCACTAAATAAAATTACTTTTGATGCTGTGATATCTTTGACCTTAATTGGAGTATCTGGAGCTAAATAGCATTCAACTGGATTCACTTGATTATAGTCTTGTGGGTCTATTTCTTCTTTGTTCTTATAAATTAAATTCCATGAAGTATCAATTGCTTGAATTATATTGTTTTCATTTCCCCTATATAATTCTGGATTGATTCCCTCATTTACAAAATCAATATTTTTAACAACTTGGCTTCCTTTATTCCATATAACCTTATAATATATATTTTTTCTTTCACCCTCATATGATCCACCAGATACCACAAGATGAAGTTCACCAGTTGATGTGTTAAGTGTTGCAGTTCCACCCTCAACTTCAATTGAATAGTTTGTGATGCCAATCAATCTTGAATCTGCAAGCATGGTTGTTTCTCCCCACCATGTATTTGTATCTATATCTTGCTTATTACAAATTATTGTGACATTGTTTTCTGCTAAAACTTCACTAAATACTTTAGTTATATATCTATCTCGATGTTCTCTCAAGATTTTGGATTTTTGAGATATTATATAATCACTATTAAATTCAAATGTATTTAATGTGTCCATGGCCAAAACAAGTTCAATTGTGTTTTCGGATTTCCAATATTTTTCTATAATGAAATAATAGCATGGATTTTCATTTCCATTTTGGATTTTGCAATAATTAATGTCTTCACTATTTTCGCCCATCATTAGTCTTGATTGAGAAGTGTTGATTTTTATTGAAAGAGTCAAGCTTTGTTTTACATATTGAAAATTTGAAATTGTTTCTTTTTGTAATGTATTCAAATATGTATCAATTGCCCTTGAGCCATCATAGTCAACAATGAAGTTTTTATCCTGTTCAAGAAGACAACTTTTAAAAAGTGTAATTGTTGATGTCATATGTTTTTATATACCTCCTCCATGTAGTAATATACATTGATATCTTCAAAAGAGACCAATCTCTTTCGCATCGCTTCTTTATATCTTTGTAATTTTATTCTTTCATCCAAGGAAATCAAAATACTTCTTTCAAGCATTTCTTCAAATTCAAAACAATAGATTGTTCTTCTTGCAGAAACTTCATCCAAGAATTTACAAAAATATCTATCCTCAAGATGATCTATATAATTATTTTGGAAGATTCCAATAAATTTCCCATTCATTTTTAGAACAAATGCAAGATAGAAATTAATTGGAAGTTTTCCAAGTTTAATGTTTTTGTCATTTACTGCTTGGCCATCAACAGCATAATTTGAATATTCTTCATCAAATTTATAAAATGGATTTTCTTCTAGAATTTTATCTTTTAATTCTTTAGATAATACAGCCCAGTGAATTACAAAGAAATCTCCAACATAGAATTCACCTCTTTTAAGCTTTGAAATATCAACACCAAGTCCAACAAAAAGTGGATTAAATAGTGAATATGGATTTCCAAGAAAATACATTTTCAAAACTCCATCTGCTTCTCTCCTCCATGTTGTATATGCTTCTTGTATTCTTTCATATTCTTTTGGAAGATATTTTTCTTGAAATTGTGGATTGATTATGAATTCATCCATCATCACTCCAGCAACATTTCGCAAGATTGCTTTTTTAATTCTATACATCTTTATATTTAAAGATATAATTCTTAAAAACAAAACTTGTTCTTTGTTTACTTCCAAGTAAATATCAACAATACCAGAAGAAAAAGTTGATGGCTTATAGATAGGCTTTAAATCATCATCTGTGAATTTATTCATATTTGTTGAAAATATTGATTCAATCAAGGCTTCATCGATTTCAACAGATTGTCTCACAAGGAAAATCCAAGGTTTGTGATTCTTCTTCCATGGCAAGTAAATTTTATCCATCCACATTTGTGTAGTCTTGCCAAGTTCTCTTGGAGATATTACAATATTAATTGCTTTATTGTATCCATCAATTGGTCTGAATGAATAATGTAAATTATCTCTTGTTATCATATATTAATTATATGATATAATTTATTTTTTGTCAAATTATCAAAATTTTATAAAAAGTGCTTGACTGGTAAATGACTATATGATAGAATATGCTTGAAGATTAAGAGGAGGATGAAATATGACATTAAATGAATTTATTAATCACATTAAACACAATTCACTCACAATCAATATTTTTGAGAAACCATATGATGAATTAGATTTTCATAAAATTCATTTTCTTGGTAGTGTGGGAGAATTTAAAACTGCAGTGATTAAAAGGTATATTGGAGAATGGAGAATTTTAAAAATTGAACCATTAGAATTTGAATTAAATATTTATATAAAGGAGAATTAAAATGAGAAGTTTAGAAATTATTAATACTTTACTTGATATATATTCAAGAAAAGAATATGCAGATGCAAAAGCAAAAATGCCAAAGCAACAAGCTGAATTATTAGATGCATTGAAAGATGAATTTTCAATAATTCAACATGATCTATTATTTATTAAAAATTTATATATTATAATAAAAGCAGATTATGAAACATTCAAAAGAAGACTTGATATGCTTGAAGATTCAAAACCAAGTGAAAGATTATTATATATAAATTTAAAAAGTCATTATGAGGGATTATGTAATATGATGGAAAAATATCTGGAGGGAATATCAAATGATATCAAACATTAAAGATTGCATTGATAAATGTCATGATATGGGATTAATTTTGGACATTGATTATGTTATAATGTTAAATCAACTTGAAAATTTATATCTTGATAGTAAACATCTTGAAGATATTTTTGACCAATTAGAATCATACTTAGCAGAAAAGGAGGATATATGATTACAATTACAATTGTTGAGCAAGTGAAGAATGGAAAAAGAATTGAATTTAAGAGATATTTAAAATTATTTCATTCTATGGATAAAGCTAAAAAATCCATCATTCCAATAGTAAAAGAAATGAAACTTGCTAAAAGAGAGAAAAGAGATCCACAAATAAGAATTGATGGAGTCTCTTATGATAACAAAAGCGAAAAGACATTGCTTTTGGAACTTGATGCCATCACTTCAATTGAAAATGAACATGATGAGTATTAAAAGGAGGATATATGATCAATAAAGAAAAGAATGTGACAATTCAAGTCACATTTCCAAAAGAAGATGCAGAACATCTTGAAGTGCTTAAAACAGCACTAAACAACAATGGCTTTAAAGTGTCAAAGAGTGACATTTTAGTTCAAGCATTTAGAGATTATTTAAATATATTACTATTAAATAGTGATAATAAAGAACAAAATGAAGCAAAAGGAGGACAAGAAAATGCTTAATAATTTAGTTCTTATGGGAAGAATCACCAAAGACCCAGAGTTAAAAAATATTGGTGAAACAAAGATTGTCAACTTTGACATCGCAGTTGATAATTTAAGAAAAGAAAGCGATGGAACAAGAGGAACTTCATTTTTCCCAGTTGTATGTTTTAACAATATAGCTGAAAACATCACAAAACATTTGAAAAAAGGTTCAAAGATTGCAGTTGTTGGTTCAATTGAACAAAGAAATTTCTTGAAAAAAGATGGTTCACAAGGAACAAAATATGAAGTAATTGCAAACTCTGTTGAATTCCTAGATTCTAAAAAGGAAGATGCACCAGCACAAGAACAACAACCAAAATTTGACCCATACACTGGAAAGCCTATTTCAAAATAAGAAATAATGTAGTATAATAAATTATAGAGAACGCTTGTGATTGTTCATGAATTAAAAATCTTGTGGATAGTAGAGTGGATATCATGCATTAGAACCGAGAGGGATTGCACCACCCCAAGAGGCTATTGATAGTGCCATTTAATTCTAAATCACAAGCCTTTTCTTTAAGTAGGAGGTATATTTTATGACAATGATGGAAGTTGTAAAACAACTCCAAGCACAAGGCCATGAAGTTGATTTTTACATAAGAAAAGATGGTGGAATATTAGTGAGGAAAATAGATTCCGAAAGATATCCATCTGGAGCAAGTGGAAATAAAAGGGCAAGACAACTTGTTGGTGCAACATTAAGTGAAGCAAGAGCAAGTCAATTGAAATATGCAACAAGACAAAGAAAAGTGAAATTGCCATCACTAGATGAACAAATTGAAAAAGAATTCCAAAGAGTAAAAAAGAAATGGAATAGAGCTTTCAAATCTAAAAAAGGGAAACCACATCCAGCAGGATATTTTGGAAGATCTAGAATCAAATATATTATAGAACATTATGGAAAAGAAAAAGCAATTGAAAGAATAAGAGAAGCCGAAAGATATGCATCTGGAATTGCTTATTCCGAAAATGTGAGAATTCTTGCACAATTTGTAAGAGATGCTGGAGAAAAATTCAATTCTCAAGAATTAATTGATTTGTCAAATGATATAATTGAAAATGCTTATTCAATTAAAGATGAATGGATAAAACCAGCATATGATGAATTATATAAATTGAATGCTGGAGTTCCAGCAAAAGAAGTTTCAAAGAATACCAGAACAATTTTGAGACTATGAGGGCAAGAATAAATCGAAAACTCTATGAAATTTATGGAATGGATATTGAAAGCCACAATGATTTGGAATCTATCGCAAAAAGAGAAACATCAATGTGGTTGGGATGTTTTATTAATGAAGAATCCAAAGAAGATGATGAAAACTCTTATTTTTACACAATGGATGAATTTCTTTCAAGATGTGAAGAAATTGTTTCAAGAAAAAGAAAATCATCCAAGGAAAATCGACCTTGTAAAAATTTAGCTGTTTTCATATATAATTTGTCTTTTGAGTGGTCATTCTTGCTTCCAGTATTACTTGACAAGGGATTTCAATTTAAAGCAGATATTGAAGATGAAGATGAATTTGTTTATAATTCTATATCAACAAAAAGTGTTTCAAGTGTTTGGCAAGTCCAAATCAAATTCAAAAAATCAAGTGGAACACTTTTGTTGCGAGATTTGGCGAAACTATATGGTGGAGGTCTTGGTAATGTTGCAAAAGCATTCAATCTTCCAACCCAAAAAGGAGAAATCGATTATAGATTAAATCGATTACATGGCCATGTTATAACACAAGAAGAAAAGAGCTATTGTTTTAAAGATACAAGAATAATAATTGATATTTTACTTGAAGAAATTAAAAGGGGCGACAAGGATTTCTTCAAGGCTGTTTCAATGGCTTCATATTCAATGCTTAAATTATTAAAAAGAGGTTTTCCAAGGTCAACAAAACCATATTTGAAATATAGAGAGTTATATCCAGAACTTGATGAACAAGAAAACAATTTTGTGCGACAAGCCTTGTCTGGTGGGATATGTTATGCAACAAAAAGATTTCAATTTAAAGAAGTAGATTCTCAAGTTCTGCATATAGATGGACACCAAATGCATCCATCACAAATTTATTTAAAACCACACCCATATGGAAAAGGAGAATACTTCAAAGGATCTCCAACAAAATTCTTTAAACATATAAATGTATGTCATATTAAAGTCTCATATGATGATGTCAAAATTCATTCAATTATCAAATTAATTGGGAGAGATTTTGCAGATGATGTTGAATTATATGTTTATGATTTTGAAATTCCTACAATGCGAAAATGTTATGTTAATTTAGAAATAGAATATATTGATGGCTATTGTTACAAATCAAGGTTTCTTCCTTGGAGAGAATATGTTCATGAAAATTACATCCAAAGACTTGAAGCAAAAAAGAATCATGATGCATACAACACTTTAAGATTCAAGCTTTTGAATAATGCTGGAGCATATGGAAAATTTGTTGAAAAGCCACATACAGAAGTATTTCAAAATATAATCAATCAAGATGGAATTATAGATTCACAAATAATTCCAAAAGAGTTTGATGATCCAATGAGAATGTTTAATGCTAAATACACATATATTCCACTTGCATCAATTCCAGCTTGGTCAAGAGTGGAACTCATTGAAACTGCATTAAAATTTGGCTGGGAGAATATTTTATATTTTGATACAGATTCAATATTTTGTTTATATAATGATTATACAAAATCTGTTCTTGAAACACAAATCAATTTAAATGATGAGCTTGGTGGATGGGCTGTTGAAGAAATATGTTCCAGAAGTCAATTTACAGCTCCAAAAAGATATAAACTTGAAGTTGAAGAGAATGGAAAAATTAAAACCACCATCAAGGCTGGTGGAATTAATTTTGATTTTTACAAAGAGCACACTCATGCAGAAGAAATGAATTTCTTCATGCAAGAGTATGGTTTATCTAGAAAAGAAGCTTTGCAAAAAATTGATATACCATTTGATGAAGTAAACATTGTATCAAGTGAATGGCAAGTTCAAAGAGCATACAGAGTCAAAGGTGGAACAATTATTGAATTCCAAACAAAGAAAATGGATGTTCAAAATAAATATCTTGATATTTACAACAAAAACAAGTAAAATATCTATGAGGGCAAATCTCAAAATTCATCATTCTCTTGTCTTCAATAATTAGCTTCTAGCACTATGCTAGGGGCTTTTTATTTGCCTAGAGTGAGCTTTTAAGGGGCGAGGGGGAAAAGCTCACTTGCAGTGTTTGGAGAGCTTTATGGACAAATACAAGACCACTCACAGCCAGTGTGCCATTGTTGTGTATTGAATGATGGCCATGCATCTGATCATGTTGTGTTTGTATGAACCTGATGGTAGTTGATGGAGATTTCGGCATTTAGTTGAGAATGGCAGAATATATCTAGCAGC
>AUXO014759008.1_pt1 | contig 11886 bp, 8 predicted proteins | sample 768731 | NCBI WGS metagenome assembly AUXO01 (sample SAMN02715735, study PRJNA202380) | gut metagenome | biome: sheep rumen | host: Ovis aries | place: New Zealand: Palmerston North | reverse complement strand
AAGGTGCTGATGGTGCTCAAGGTCCTCAAGGTACTAAAGGCGCTACAGGTAGCCGCGGCCCACAAGGTGCTACCGGTATGGATGGACAGGTGGTTGTATATCTTACCCAAGCTGAATATAATGCTCTTGCATATAAGGACCCTGAGGTACTGTATCTGATTACAGACGCTGTTGGTCCACAAGGTGCTCAAGGTACACAGGGTAACACTGGAGCTCAAGGTACACAGGGTACTAAAGGTGATACCGGTAACGAAGGTCCGCAAGGAACGGATGGAGTGCAAGGTTCCCAGGGTACAAAGGGTAACAACGGTTCTCAAGGTGCTCAAGGATCCACCGGTGCCAATGGACAGGATGGTAGTCAAGGTGCTGATGGAGCTCAAGGTACACAGGGTACTAAAGGTGATACCGGTAACGAAGGTCCACAAGGCGCGGATGGAACCCAGGGTGCTGATGGTACACAAGGTACACAGGGTACTAACGGTGCAGAAGCTAATGTGGTTGAGTTAACACAGGCTGAATACGATGCATTGGCAGTCAAAGACCCAGATACAGTCTATCTCATCTCGGATGCTGTTGGTCCACAGGGAGCTACTGGTACTCAAGGTGCTGATGGTACTCAAGGTACACAGGGTACTAAAGGTGACACCGGTAACGAAGGTCCACAGGGAGCTACTGGTACACAAGGTGCTGATGGTAAAGATGGTATCATAGGTAGGGATGGTGCCCAGGGTCCTCAAGGTACTACTGGTACACAAGGTACTACCGGTACTGATTCCACCGTGGTTGAACTGACACAGGCTGAATATGATGCTCTGACCGATAAAGACCCGGATACCATCTACATCATAACAGATGCTATCGGTCCACAAGGTGCTGATGGAGCACAAGGTAGTCAAGGACCTGCTGGTACTGATGGTAATGATGGTTCCCAGGGTGTTCAAGGATCCACCGGTGCTAATGGACAGGATGGTAGTCAAGGTGCTGATGGAGCTCAAGGTAGTCAAGGACCTGCTGGTACTGATGGTAATGATGGTTCCCAGGGTGCTACCGGTACACAAGGTGCTGATGGTACTCAAGGTACACAGGGTACAACTGGTACTGATTCCACCGTGGTTGAATTGACACAGGCTGAATACGATGCTCTAACCGATAAAGACCCGGATACCATCTACATCATAACAGATGCTATCGGTCCACAAGGAGCTGTTGGTAGTCAAGGTGCTGTTGGTACACAAGGCCCTGCTGGTATAGTTGATTCCCAATGGGAGACCTTCACATTCACTCTCCAGGATGATACCACAGTAACAAAGCAGATAGCTGTACATGCTACTGTCTAATAAACATATACTTGTATGGATTTTAGTCAAGTAAAAGCATTAACAATTCCCGAAGGGGCCGTCAAGCAAATCACTGACGGCCTCGGAAGGGTTTTGTGGAAGGTGCAGGATACTACCCCCACATTATCCGTGAACCTCCTACAAAATGTAACGTATCCTGTGGGTTGGCAAGCATATGCTGATGCACCTATGGGGGCAGAGTTTGTAAATGGAGGCCCTACCGGAAAATATTGGATAGGGTGGGGTTACTATGGTACAGGTGCACTTCCAACCAATACCACATATTCTCCTCATAATGATTGTACACTGGCAGTAGGTCAAAGAAGTTGGGCTTGCTTTACATGGAGTGGAAACACCTCACATAAACAACTCCAAATAGTAGTGAAAACATATACATTTAGAGGTTATTTCTCCTACTATTTGGACTCCGGTAATTTTATTGGGACAACACATAATGCAACCCAACTTGATAACCAAGGTAATGGAGATACCACCCAAATATTGAATGTATCCACAGCCGAAACCGGAACATATACTTTGGAGTTAGCAGGTCAGCAATCTAATAGCGCTGCTAATGGATTAAGATTCTATTTCCAATTTGTATAATTGAAATAAAACCACAAGATTATGACAAAAATAATTGTTAGAAATGATCAGGGGTATAAAGCCTATCATAATGGAGGGATTTATTGGAAGTTGTGTACAGCTCCTTCTACACCACCGGTGCCTCCTGGACCAGACCCAACCGAGCCATTCTATGTGGAGAATGACACAAATAACGCTATAACAGTAACCATATCTAAATTTAACTCACCTCAATATTTTGTTACTGTATACACTTCGAGTGATGGAAAATCTTGGTCTTTACTTGGTAATACACAAAATACAAATTTATCCATAAATGTTCCACAGGGCGAAAAAGTATATGTAGCTGCTGATGGAAATTGGTATGTAACAAATGCTGGATGGCATATTTTTGATAAGTGTACTAAAGTTGGTGGAAATATATTATCTTTAATATATGGTACTCAATTTAATGGACAAACAACACAACCGAACACAGAAAATGCGAGGTTGTCAATGATATTTAGATTTTGTAAGACCTTAACAGATGCAAGTAAACTAATAATGCCATTAACATTAAGTAACGACATGAACTCGTTACAGGAGATGTTTAGGCAATGTTCTAATTTATTATACCCACCCGCTCTCCCGGCTACCACCCTTACTCCCTACTGTTATAATAACCTGTTTTTATATTGTGCTTCCTTAACAATAGCGCCAGATCTCCCAGCTACCACCCTTGCTGATAGTTGTTACGCCGGTATGTTCGGTGGTTGCACTTCCTTAACAACAGCACCAGATCTACCAGGTACACAGTTAGTATCAAATTGCTATCGATTTATGTTCAATGGTTGCACTAATCTCAATTATATCAAATGCCTGGCTACAAATATATCCGCATCTAATTGTTTGCAGGGCTGGTTAAGTGGTGTCGCCTCTACCGGTACATTCGTTAAGAAGGCTGGTGTCAGTTATCCATCCGGTGCTAATGGTATCCCATCCGGTTGGACCGTAGAGGAGGAATAAATAAACCATAATGATATGACAAAGTTTATTGTTAATGGTAAACAAGGATATAAGACATACCACGACTGGAAGGCTTTTTGGGGTATGAAGGGTGCTCCTTCCACACCACCGGGTCCGGACCCTACGGAGCCATTCTATATGGAGAGTCGTGGGGAGGCAATGGATGTATCCATTAAGAAATATAATGGTTCAGCTCCGACAGTCCGGGTGGAGTATTCGTTTGACAAAACCACATGGCAATCTCTCGGTTCCACATCCCTTACAGCTCTTACTATTAACGTACCAGCTGGAGGCAAGGTGTGGTTGAGGGCATCCGTGAACAGGTGGGCTTCAAGCTTAGGTATTTATAATTGTATCACGTCATCTTCACCAAGTAATGTTGGTGGTAATATCATGTCGTTGTTATATGGTAGTAATTTTACCGGAGATGAAATTAGTTTTCCAAGCTCTCTGGCTTATATATTTACATCTCTTTTTAGTGATGGAAATAAAATAGTGGATGCATCGGGACTTATCCTTCCAGCTACCACTCTCACCAATCATTGTTATCAGGGGATGTTCAATTATTGCCAGTCGTTAACTTCAGCACCAGCTCTTCCAGCTACCACACTGGCATCAAGTTGTTACTATAGTATGTTCCAAGGATGCACCTCTCTCACTCAAGCACCAGTTCTTCCGGCTACTACATTGGCTAATTATTGTTATCAGGAGATATTCTATGGTTGTACCTCTCTCACTCAAGCACCGGCTCTTCCAGCTACTACACTTGCTAATGGTTGTTACCATAGTATGTTCTATGGTTGTACCTCTTTGACACAAGCACCGGCTCTTCCAGCTACTACACTTGCTGAATATTGTTACTATAGTATGTTCTATGATTGTATCTCTTTGACACAAGCTCCTGCTCTTCCGGCTACTACACTGGCTAACTATTGTTATGCGTACATGTTCCATAATTGTGGTTCTTTGATACAAGCTCCGGAACTCCCGGCCACCACTTTGGTTAGTGGTTGTTACACAAACATGTTTGAATGGTGTTCAGATCTCAACTATATCAAATGTCTCGCTGTGGATGATGAAAGTTACACATATGACTTCCGTACTTACTGCGATAATTGGGTTGATGGTGTGAATTATTCTGGTACCTTCATAGCCTCCGATAACTACTCACAGGGTTGGTATTGGGGTATGGATGGTGTCCCGGAGAATTGGACGACTCAAACTGAATCCGGTAATTACTTTGAACCAACTCAAGAAGGTGGCGGTGGCGGCGGAACCCAGCTCTATCAATCCAGTGGTTTTACCGTATATGATATGGGTAGAGAACAGGGTGGATATCAGGTTCAGCCCAACGAATCCGGTGATTGGATTATGGAGGTCCCGGACTTCAGTAATAATGACTACTGCTTTGCTATGATGAAGATTTCAGCGAACATAAGTGGTTGGGGAAGTTCCATATTTATGACCCCGCAGCTTGGTTCCGGTGTGACCGCATATGTCTCCTACGAGGTACCTGATGACGGTACCTGCCCATTCTCCTATTCATATGATGATGAATATGATTATGAATATAGGCTTACAAGTAGTGATGATGGTAATCAAATATCACCATCTACAGATTATGGTAATTGTAGGTGGGTGAAGCTTATCAAGAATCAAGGTACTTACGCGTCCGACCTGCCAAATATATCAATGGACTTCTAAACTCAAAAATCTCGCGTATAATCAACGAACGCATCTGTATCCTTATTAGGTATCCATACAGATGCGTTCTTCTTTTATACAGCGAAAAACAGCGCAAAAACGAGGTGTTATGGTTTAGGGCGGTGGGTGGAGGTGGTGATGGGCAGGAAATTAAGGTAGGTTTGTAGTATTTAACATTCCATGAGATTTGGTATTTTATTTCATGGATAAACACATTATATACGTTCATACATTTCCTAATGGGAAAAAATATGTGGGACAATGCAAAGGAGAATCTATGGCCGATGCTAAAGAGAGATGGAGAAATGGGTTTGGATATAAGAGTCAGATGGTATTTCGAGCTATTGTCAAATTTGGATGGGTTAACGTAAAACATGAGATCCTTAAAGTGGTTGAAGGACAAGAGGAAGCTGACCGGTGGGAGAGATATTTTATATTGCTGTGGAATACTACCGATCGGGATTGTGGATACAACATGAACAATGGTGGTGACGATCGGGGATATGAAAGGAAGATTAAAACTACAAGACCTGAAGCAAAACCTGGAACATATTACCAACGAAATAAAGAAAAAGTCCAGGCATATCAACGCGCAAACAAAGAAAAGATAAAGGAGTATAGCAGGAGATACTACCAGGAGCATAAAGAGCAATATGCTAAAATGGGAAAGGAAAGGAATGAGTATCACAGGGAGTATAATAGGAATTACTATAGGAAGAAAAAACAAGAAAAAATCCTCCGGGAACTAATTGAGTTATCGGAGGATTCTCTGTTAAAAATGAAGGATAAGGTTTCTTCTCGATTACCATAAATGACTATTTTAGAGGGTTGTTTATAACTTTTTCATTTATATTGAATTATTTTTTAGTATCTTTTTTGGGTTCTGATTTAGAGACCTATAAGTTAAGAATGAAGTTATTCAATCAAGTTTTCCTATTGTAGTATATAACGCAATACCTCCATATTTATTATCGAGGTGGTAAAAAATAGTTCGATATCCACCTCGAACTATGCGAACTATGCGAACTATGCTTACATTGTAACATCCTCAAGCAGTCCGGAGAGATGATCAATGATTCTGTCGTTGAGATTCGTCAGTTCCTCATCTTCATCCACCACCTTGTTGTATATAGCATCATAGTCGCAGAATGCTATAGGCATGAACTGATGATCATCCTCGGAAAAGATGCAGATGATGTCAATGGATGGTTGGATACCTTCCCGTGCATACTTCTCAATATCCTGTGGTATGAGTTCAAGGAAGAGAGGTTCATAGAGGTTCTTATGAGCTGGTTGAATGGAGTAACGCAGTGGATTGTCCTTGATCAATCCATGGGAACGGTCGGTTCTCCACCAGGAGGAATCATGTATTTCATTGAGATGGTCGGATAGTGCAGACCAGACGGAGGCGTAGTTCTTCTTCATTTCAATGGTTACGTCCTCCGGTTGGATCTCCAGTCGTTCGGGGGTTGGGGTGAATGTGGTTGTACGCATGGTTTCTATCATTTATTTCTATCTCTATAATAAGAGGCGGTAGGAAGATGTTTCGGATTTTCTAATTTTTTTTGATATGTTTTGAAATTTTTTAATCCATTCTATATGTTAGAGATATAAGTTCTTTGACATATTGATTAAACAATTCACACTATCCTCTATATTATTATGATAAGAGAGATCAATACGACTATGTCATCCTACCTGGTCCTGATGATATTAGTCAGAAGGGAATAAGAAGCATGGGTGAACCAGCTTCATTTCAACCACTTTCCAGGACCAGGGGAAGGTGGTTTTTTTTATTGTAAATAAATGAATTACAAATATGAAGAAGATTGGTGGAAAATCAAAATTTAATCCAGTAACCAGAGAATGGGAGAGGAATCCGGTGAGATACCTGGAGTTCCATTGCACTCCGGAGGAATGGGAGAAATTAGGAAATGGAACCAAATATCTTGTCAGGGATTGGGTACGGAGTAAGGATTGGGAGAATATGGTGTTTGAAGATAATGTACTCGAAGACTTTATTAGATTAGCTGTCAGTGAGATTATATGTGATAGATACCGACTCAATTTTCATTTTGAAGGTGAGACTCTAAAGGTTGAAATTGAAGGTGCTCCATATCCGGTATATATAGATGATGCTGATTTCAATCTTGGAGGCATGCCATTGAAGGAGATTGAGGTGATATCACCGGTATGTGCAGTGTGTCAGGCTATCTTTGTATTGATAAAATCAGTGAAGAGGTATCCCCAATATCTACCACAATTCAAATCCGGGTTGTATAAATGCAGAATAATTATGCCAAGCTGTAAACTCTTGGAGAAATAATAAGAGAAGAAAATATGTTTGAACATGAGGTTATCAAAGTTTCTTATGGTCAAACCATAAGGAATAAAGGAGGAGAACTGACAGGTATTCCCAACGGTTCTCCACTTTCTATGAGGACACTGAAGGATGTGCTTGAATGGCAAGCTACGTTAAGAGGCGGTGAGAAAAAATCTTTCGGTGGTATATATCCATTGGAGGATAATGTAAAGAGGGTAAAGGATGAGTGTGATCTCACTTACAAAAGTGCTCATGTTATGTTCTTCGATATTGATGCACTTCCAGATGAGGATACGAAGAAGAAGGTGTTCATGTGCTTTGATGAGTTAACCAAGAGGATTCCATGCTTATACGCTATGTGTTTTTCTAATAGTGGAAACATCCACGCATTCATGTATATGCAGGAGAGGTATGACATGGAGGAGTTTTGGTTTATGGAGGCTGCTTGGTTGTGCAGATTATGTAGGAACATCGAGGATATCTGCGGCATTACATTATATCCAGGAGCTCAAAGAAAATCTGATAAGGATAGCATATCAAAGGCTTATGGGTGTGATTATGAAGCATTGCCTCATAACTTGGACTTGCATAATGCTAATATGTTCCAGCAGATTTATCTTGCTGTATCCCCTTGGCCTGAAATGGGTTATCATGTCAATGATAATTGCAAAGGTGTTACATTGACGGAGGAAGAGGTAATAAAGGAACTTGAATATTACCACTATACATCCGTGATACAAAAATGCATTGAGTACTACCACCCTCATGAGGATGATATTATATCGAAGAAGGTGAAAAGTACCGGGTTCAAGGTGTCTGAATCCAATATTCCTACGAAGTTCCATGTTGATGGTGAGATAGATCATGATATGAGGTGGAAGATGAGAAACATGTTGGTTTACAGTCTTGGTATAGAGAGAGGAGATAAGGTATTCAAGGAGATTCTCGTATCATATGATGAAATGAGGAAGAGGACCGGAATGGAGAGAAAGCGTGGTGTAATGGAGATGTTCAAGATAGCCAACGGAGGCCAGCAAAAGGTGTTGGTGGATAGATATGGGAAGGTGAAGTGTGATTACGAGACCCGTGAGATGATGAAGAAACTTGGTTTTGGTTTTGATGAGACCACCAAAGAGGATCCATACATCAATTCCATTTCATCATCAGCATCAAAGAGGATGTTGGGTAAGAATGACTACCTCGATAGTCGTTTGGACTATATCATGGAGGAGATTGAGAACAATCAGGTGGTATCCATTAAATGTGTCACCGGTGCAGGAAAAACTGAGTTGGTTAAGGCTATATCCCATCTGAAAAATGTAGCAATAGCTACTCCATATACCGGTATGGTTCCAAGCATCTACGGTAAGAAGCAAAATGGATCACCTTATGAGCCTGTGGATCATATGATATTATATGATGATAGTGGATTGGAAGAGGAAGTGAAGAGTAGAAACTGTAGCATCGAGGAATGGATGGAGGTGGGAGGTAGTGTGGTTGCTGTATGGGACCAATGTGTAAGAATGTTCTCCAAGTTCTTGAAGGATAACTACATCATCATAGTGGATGAAAGTCATACATTATGCGGTGGAACATCTTATCGCTCTAAAGCTATTGACTTTTGTATTCTACTGGATAAATTCATCAAGGAAGGTGGTAAGGTGGTATTTGTGAGTGCCACCCCAACGGTTGAGGATATGGAGTTTCCAGGAGTTAATATCAAACACATTGACTTTGATAAGGTTAATCGTAAGAGAAAAGTGGATATCTACTATAATATCCTCAATAAATACAAGGATAAATCAGATAGTGAGGAATCCAAACTCCGTAGAGGTACCGCTGAATGGAGGATGTTGGGAGATATCGTGAGAAATTACTACAATAAAGCATTTACTTATATGTTTGTTGTTAGCGATTTATACAATAATATCATAGCTGAACGTCTAAAAGCGAAAGGTATTCCATTCCACCAGCTTAATAACTCGTTAGCAGAATTCGATAAAGAGGTAAGGGAGGACATGAAAAATGTACTGGATGGGGGCGTGAAGGGTAACCTTGCTCCTGGTATATACATATGTACATGTTTTATTGAGAATGGATTTAATATCAACAATGAAGAGGGTTCTGCTATTATCCTTATGGATTATAAATTAGGAAAATGCTCCTACGCCAGAATAGTTCAAACCATCGGTCGTTTCCGTAAGCTGAAGAACGTATCAGCCAAGGTGTATCTTGAAGGGTTGACCAGTGAAGAGAGGGATGATGGTAGGAAAGTGAATAATACGGTAAGAGCATCACTCAATGCCGTAGAGAAGCAGATGAAGGCTGTGGGTATTTCCAATGTAGGGTTGGAAGTGGATTACGATGAGGACCTATTGAGAGGTATGGGTAAGAGGACGGTATTGAATGGCACCTTCCAGATAGGTGAGGAGGAAGGGGAGGAAGCAGAGAAGAGAAAGAAAGAGATGGAAGAGTCTGGGTTGTATAGGATGGATGGTTTTTTGTTTACAAGGAAGGCATACGAGGAGTACATTAGGGATAAATACGAGAAGGAGCATGGTAGACCGGAGGTATTGAAAAGGGATCTTGAGGCTAATAATATAGAGGTGGAGTTGCATGATATGATCAACGAAGATATTGAAAATATCATAAGCAGACCAAAGAGGGTGGTGAAGAAGGAGATGGAGAAGAAAGCTTGGGAGATGATTGTTGGAAGGGAGGAGTATGATGATGATTATATGTGTCTTCGTTATCCTAATGAATTGAAGGTGTTGTATGATAGATTGTGTAGGTTGTATGGCAAGGATGTGATTGTAGCATTCTCTGAAAGACTACTGGAGGAAACACCGGAGAATAATAGATCCACAATACTGAAGAACCTGGAGGATAATCTGCCATGGTCATATCATGACGATGAGTGGTGTGAGAACCAGAAGAAGATGATGAATGATATGATAAAGAGATTCCTTACCAACGCCAAGGATGTCAATGATAAGGATGGAGTATATTACGATGTTTCTCTGATATGTAAGGAGATAAAGGCAGATATCAAGAAAAGATTAGAATGGAGGAAAAAGTATGGAGAGATTAAGAATGTGGAGAAGGATGTATCCAGGGTTATAAGTATTATGGATGAAGATATCTGCTTGGCAAATGAAAAGAGGAGTAAAGCTCATTCCGTCCCTCATAAAGAACATAAGAAGAAACTCCTGAAGGTGGTTAGTGATGGATTCGTGGGTACCACTGATGAGGTGATGGATCACCTTAAAAAGAACCGTGATACCATAACTCGTTGGAAACGTGATGGTAAGATAATAATGGTGTAACAAAAATCAAGAATTTTTTAGTTCGACAATAATATTATTATGTAACCAAAAAATTCTTGATTTTTCCATTACATTCATCTCCGGTTACAATCTCCATCCATTGCAGCTATTATTGTACTGTAAAGAAACAGACTATCATGCAACAGGATTACAATGAAAGAACCTATATTCCACGCTACAGTACCTCCCATACAACCGAACATTCAATGGAGGATCAAGCTGTACTGGAATCCTTCTATAGATTCCGTGCTGTACAGCAATGGAACTGGCTCTGTAAGTCCCCCAACTATAAACCAATAGTTCAATCATTCCAGGTATCCAAGTCCGATCCGATGACAGGAATAATGGCCTGGTACAGGAAGTGGAGGAAGGTACCCATCACCTACCCTCAACCTATTCCTATAAGGGAATGGGACTTTGAAGGGTTAGCAGGTACAAGTGAGAATCAGTTACTCCATCATCACTATCATCACATAGAGCAACTCCATCTATCCAACCTCCCAAAACAAAAGAATAGAAAAAAGATACTTGTATTGTTTGAATGTTCAAACAACAAACCATACAACAATACCAACTTCTATAAGTGGTACATGAGAGCATTAGGACAGTGGTGTGACTTCGGCCTTGCTGACTATGGTATCATCCCAATGGAATGTGCTGAATGGTATCCCTATGTAGCTGATGAATGGGATCACTTTATGGAAGGTAAGTATATGCATGAACTCTATAACTGGTATAGTAAAAAGAACTTCCAGGAGGTTATGGATGCTTATCAATATGAGGATGTCTTTGTGTGTATCCAACATCCTTCACCACGTGAATGGTTGGTGGATCTGGCCAAGACGGATCCTCGTATCCATATCGTCATAGATGATAAGTTTGATAAGAAGTTCCATGATAAGTATATAACGTCATGGAAGTCCAATGGTATCATCATCCTACGTAAGATGCAAAACATAGATACCCGTATCCATATATGTTCAACCATCTACCAATATCTAAAGAAGAAAGGGTATACGGACATCAAACCATTACATAGAATCATACTTGATATGAAGAAGAATGGTGTTGCTCCTATCCAACCTATGAAGTACAAGGAGGAGTATCCTTCCGATACCATACCAACCCATGATGTCAAACGATGGATAGAGAAGGCAGACCTGAACGATGATCATATCACAATACCATCAATATTTGAATCCATTCTCAACAATGATGAAACCACCAAGTGTTCAACAGTCCTCCAGTACCTCCATGACCTCTGTGAGGATGGTAGATGGAATATTGAAGGTAGGAACATCCACAATGACTACTGGGGTCTCCGTGCTGCTATCACCAACCATCCTACATGGACCATCCTCGAACTGCCTTCGAACTTCGAACAAGGATACATCTTCTACCATCCGGATAGGATCAAACCAACCGAGGTGATGAAGATAGCCAAGAGAGAGGGTTGGTTGAAGAAGAACGTCCGCAAGCGCACCCCTGATACCTCCGACAGGTTGGGGTTGGAACCTTGATGGTTGTGAGGGAGGACACAGGAGGAGGCACGGGCAGGAGTAGGCATCCGGGGCCATAGCTTTTGTTTTGAAATTCAACGTTTAAT
>AUXO011979736.1_pt1 | contig 11886 bp, 8 predicted proteins | sample 768731 | NCBI WGS metagenome assembly AUXO01 (sample SAMN02715735, study PRJNA202380) | gut metagenome | biome: sheep rumen | host: Ovis aries | place: New Zealand: Palmerston North | reverse complement strand
TGATTTTCAGAAACTATTGGGTCTTCAACAAGGTTGGCTAAACCTTTCGTACGGAAATAATATTTTCCATCTACTGTTTCAATTCCTACAACCTGGTGGGTAACTACTTTATCTTTAAAACTATTAACTGTTCCTTGATAACTAATTGTATCTCCTACTTTAATGTCTTCTGGTTTTATTTCTTTAGCAATCAATACGTCACCAATATTATATTTAGGTTTCATTGATCCTGATACAACGGTAAACATTCTAAAATTAAATACAGATAGTCTATTATTACTAAATCTTTGCATACATACTGAAATAACGAACGCAATTAAACAAATCCAGATTAGTACTTTAAATATAATAGAAAATATCTTAAATGTGGTACTTTCAAAAATTTTTTTCATAAATCCTCCTATAAATATTGATTAGTACGAGCTAAATACTCATCCATTTCTTTTTTAAATTTATTTTTAATATCTGTGCTTCCAATCTGAGAAATATTAGTTTTCTTTTCTAATTCTGTTGAAAGCAATTTAAGTAATTCTTGTTCACTTATTTTTATTCCGTTTTGAAGCAGGATATCAACGGCTCTTTGAACCTGATTCATAATTATTAATAATGCATATTTACATAATTTATCTTTTTGATCTTTTTTATTGATTGATATAGAGTCTAATACATAGTAATCCATTAAGAACGAATCATCTAATATTCCTCGTAGTAATTCATCCCCTTTGGAGTCAAGACCATTTATATTTTTGTTTTTGTTTTCATCTACACTGTATAAAAAATTCCATAATTTTGTAGCCATTTGAAAGTTTGGATTTTTCAAAATCAAGTTTGTTTTTTTTATTGGTGGCATTACAAGTATTGCGTGTTGTTTTTGTAATGTGGTTATAAGTTCACTTGCTAGCCATGAATTAACGAATTTTTTCATTTTTTCAATTCTTTTTCTAATTGAATTAAGTTCTTTTTCAAGATCGTTGTCGTCTTCACCTATTCTTGTGGGTTTTGTGCTTATTTTTACATCGACTTTTACTTTTTCTTTACCGTTACTAGTTGATGCAGAATATTGAAGTAGTTTTTCGTTTTTAGGTTTCAAATTTTTTAATAATTCTTCTTTTTCAGTTAGAAATCTTAGGAGTGTTAGAATTAATGTATAGATGAATCTATTTTCATAAGTATTAAATGTTTCTTCACGATATACTACTAGTATTTTTGAAGGTTGTACATCTCCTGTAACCGGATCAATCTTATCAATATAGTCTGTGTGTTTGGATAAGTCTTTAACACTTTCTACTCCTGTTTTTTTTGCTTTTTCTATTTTTCTTACTTCTGATTCACTTACTAGCGCAACTTTAGGAGTTCTTACTATATTATCGAGATAAGGACATACTTCTTCTATTATTTCTAACCATTCAAGAGAATTAATATCACTTTGTAGATCAGAAGTGAGATGCATACCTGATTTTATATTTTTTATAAAGTTTTCACTTTTTACTTTTAATTGTTCATCAACTTCTAAACTAATTGCTTTACCCATAAAAACACCTCACTAAGCTGATTTTTTAAGTCTTTCCAAAAATTCAATACATTCTTTCATATTTCCATTACCAAATTCTTTGTTAAGATATTTGATAAATCCATCAATTTCATCACGAATTAGGATTAGATTTAATTGTTCAAATTTACGTAATACTTTTTTTGCTAAGAAGTAATCAATACCGGAAACTTCATCTCCTCCGCATCCTACATAAACTGGTACGAAGTCTTTTAATTGTTTCATAATACGGTTACCGAATGCTATTCTGAAATGGTGAATTACGTAATCATCAAGTTTGTTTATTATGTTTATACCTTTATCTGATACTGCATATTTTTCTTGTGCATCTTTAAATAATGCTTCCATATAACTTGAATTTATATCCATAGCTTCTTGTTCACGACAAGCAAATGGATCAATTTTTTCGTTGATATCAATTGGCATAGCTCTATCGTAAACTTTATCTGTAACCATAAATGTTGAGTCGTCGTTGTTGATTGTTCCTATGTACCATAGGTTACCTGGAAGTCTTAATTTTCCATTTTCAACAAGTTTTGGATCGTCTGGCCAGGTTGTTGTAACAAGTTCAATAACCCATTCATTACGATTTGGAACTTCAAGTATTGATAGCATTTCTGCAAAATAATATTCAACACGGGCGATGTTCATTTCGTCCAATATTATTGTATGAACGTCGTCATCAAATCTCGATATATATAGTTCTTCTAGAACGTTACTTTCGTTGAATTTTTTTGTAAATTCGTTGAAGTATCCAAGTAATTCTGTTTTATCACGCCATGATGGTTGAACTGATGCGATACAAGAATTATGTTTAACAAATTTTCCCCAAGCATATGCTAGTGATGTTTTACCTGTACCAGAAATACCTTGTAGGATTATTAATTTACTACATGCAAGTCCTCCAAAGAATGCTCTTAGAAGTGGTTCATTATAGTATAGGTGCAATTGTGTTGCAGCAAAGCACCTAAAGTTGTCTATAAGTTCTTCTAATGTAAAGTTGCAATTGTAGTTTTTAGCTTTGAATCCTTTCATACGTTCATCAATTCTAACAAGTTTTGGAAATCTTACGTTACCTGCATTTTCATCATTTTTATCTTCTTCACCTGGTGCTTGATTTTCACCACTGCCTGTAGGTTCTCCTTCTTCATCGGGTTTAAGTCCCAATTGTGATACTTTCATTGCCATTAATTCGTCTTTTTCTTTCATAAGCTGTCTTACTTTTTTGTTTAGATTTCCTATTTCATCAAGTAAATCGTCTTGATTCATTTTTTGTCGTCTAAGTCTTAAATATTTTCTTAATCTAGATAAAATTAAATATAATATACCAAGTACAATTACAACAAGGAATAGAATGGTAATTACGACTAAAATCCATTCAAGAACACTAAAATTATCTTTGTAGCTTTCTAATATTTTTCTATAATCTACAAAGCTAAACATTTTTACTATACCATTTACTATTCCATTAAATATTTTTATTATTCCATCAAAGAATACTGAAGTAAATTCATAAAAAAATCTAAAAAATGTATTCATATTTAATCCCCCCTATAGTCACCAATTTTTTTATCTAAATTGTCTTTGATTAATTTTTCTATTATTTCACTAGGAAGTGTCTCGCATACTTTATCTGCGTTTATATGTGTATCTATGAAATAATAGTCAGCTAAATATATATATCCTACATCTTCATTATTAAATTTAACTGGTTTATTGAATGCTAGTGCAAAATGATATCCTTTTTTGCTAAGTCTTTTTATATCGTCCTCGTTTACAAGCATATTTGATACACTTGTTAGGAAATATACATGACTTTTAGCGTAGTCATTATCAATTGTTGAAATTATTTTATCAAGTTTTTTATCTTTTCCGTATAGTTTATTTGGAATATAAACTATATATTTAGAGTCATAGTCGTGTTTCATTATGTCATTTACAATTTTACATAGTAGCAAGTTAAGTAATACTGCTATTTTATCTTCTGCAACTATTCCTTCTGTATATGTTTTATCAACGATATAGTCGCTATATACCTTACTAAAGTTAATATTGTGATTCAATACAACTCCGTATAAGTTTTTTTGGCCTGCAATTTTGTTATATTGATCTTTAAATGTGTTTGTATCTAGTTTGTCTAAAATTTCTTTTAAGCATTCATTTGAAAAGTTAATTATATTTGATATGTCAAATGCCATTTTATCAATTATTTCTTCTTCATATTCCCAATAGGAATTTATTTCTTTTTTATAATCAATGTTTCCGTTTTTATTTTCAATAGTGTTTATGAATTCAAATGCTTTAGAGTATGCTTCTATAGTTTTAATTTTTCTTTCGTCTCTAACAAATTTTGTTTTAAGTTCTTTTATGTATGAATCCATTAGTTTTTTAATATTTATTCTATCTGATTCAATTCCAAAGTATTTAAAATTCATATATTGCTCGATAAATTCTTTTCTCATTGGAGATTTTAGTACATATACTTTTTCTTTATTTAAAAATACATCTATGATTTCATCGTAAACAATTCTTTTTATATAGAATGTCTTATCTAAAATATTTTTTGCTTTTTTACTTTTTATCTTTTCACTAATGTATTCTTTAGTAATTTTCTTTTCTTCAACTGGCGCAGTTATTTCTTCAGCGTTTAGTTTTAGTCCTACAACTTCTGTAAATTTTTCTTTTTGATTTTCTATTTTTTTATTTTCTTCTTTTTCAACATCAACTGAATCTGCAGATATTATTCTAAATACTGATGTTTTACTTAGTTCATCTACGTTTATATCAACTAGTTCTGCTGTTTCTTCTTTATTATCTTCATGATAATAATGTGGTTTATCATCCGATTGGATGTCAATCATTCTAAACATTGCAGTATTTCCAAATTTATCATCGTCTATCGTTTCTTGTTTTTCTTCGTTTTCGGTGTTATTTTCTTCTATATTATTGTTGTTATCAGTTTCTTTTAAAGATTCATTGTCATTTATAACAGTTATGATATTTGATGGTGTTTGTACTGCTACTTTTGGTTCTTCTTCAATTATTTCTTTAGGGTTTTCTAGTACAACTTTTACTTTTTCTGATTTAATTTCATTTTTTGTTTTATTTTTTAGAATTTTTCTTTTTAATATTTTAATTATTTTTTCTATTAATAAATCAAAATCACTTTTTCCTGTTTTAAATGTTAGATTAAATAGATAAAGGCAAACTATAAGTGCGATTATTACGATAGGGTTAAAAATTGTTTTTCTTAAGATTCCAAATCCGTGCAATGTCTTAATTACTTTTCCAACTACCTGTTCTCTATCTATTGCCTCGTCTTTTGTATTATTTGCGTCTCCTTTTGTAACATATGATCCTTTGTATATTTCAACAACTCTATGTGTGATATAATCTTTTCCATGTTTATATGTAATGATATCGTTTATTTTTACATCTTTTGTAGTTTTTATGATAATCCAATCGCCAGATTCTATTGTTCCGTGCATACTTCCAGTTTGAACTTCAAATAATGAGTATCCAAAAAAATTTGCGTATTCATTTTTTAAAATTTTTACTTGAACTGCTGTATACATAGATATCAATAAAAAAATAGCAAATATGACTATTAAAATATTCAAAGTACAATCAATTATTTTACCAACCAATTTATTCTTTTTCATATAATTACCTACTATCTATACTATACATTAATTTTACCATAATTCGACATTGTTTGCAACCACAAATGATAAATTCAAAGACAAAAAAAATGAGTTTTTACTCATTTTTTGATTCAGTATAATCTTCTTCTTTACCATATTTAATTTCAACAATTAATGAGTATAATTGATAAACAAATAGGAAGAAGTTAGGAACTAAAATTATGAACAAGAATCCCCATTTTGATTCAATGACTCCTAAATAAGTACCTAAGTCAGGATAAATTTTTTCACCTGTACCTATTATAAAATCATCTGAATATGTTTCACCATTTGAGAATGTAATTGCATTATCTTCTTCATGAATTTGTCCTATAGTTCCAAGTTGAATATCAAATCCACCTTTACCATCTAAATGATAAACAAATGCTTCTTCTCCAATTTGATAATTCTTAACTGGCTTACTTTCTACTATAACTAAACTACCTTTTTTATATGTTTCTGAACTGAAACCATTTTTAATAATAAGTAATGATGTATCATCAAATTGAGTTATACCAAATTTATTATAATTTAAAAGTAATATTGTCATTGTAACTGTAAATGCAAAAAATATAACCAAAACTATTCCTATCAAAATTCTTTTAATCGTCTTTAAGACATTCATATATCTAACCACCTATTCTACTTATATATTTATGATATCATAAACCATCTTCTTTTGCAACACCCTAGCATTCATTTATTTCACTAACAATTATATCGCTATAATTTGTTAGTCCATCTTTGCTATAAAAGGTAATTTTATAGTTATTCATGCTTTCAATTCCAAAGCTGAATGAATTTACATAATTATTGTTATCTGATGATAAAATATTAAAGTCGTTTGTTAAATCAACTATTCTTTTTGAAGTATCAAAACTAACTGATAAACATTTACCTGTATCATATGAATTTGAAATAATTAATTCATCGTAAATATCGTAATGATTGACATTGTATTCTATATTACCATTGTTTGTTTCATTTTTTTCTAAATTAAATATACCTGTTAGTGTTTTTCTAAATGGTGTTGTGCTATTTACAGTTATTTTTACGCTAACGTTAGAGATATCTTCTTCTGATGTTATGTCAAAATATAAATCGTTTGTTACTGAAGTTTTTTCCCATGTATATCCTGATACTTCACATTCTGTTTTATTCATTGAAGATACATCTACTTCATCTACTTCGTTAATGCATCTTGAACTTTTAGATAGTACACCATTAATTGTTGAATTTTTTGTTCCGTTTAGTGTACAGGTTGCATCTGAATCTATTACTTCACAACTAACTTGATATGCTATATCTTTATCACTTATTAACTCATTGTTTGAATAGTTTTTAAGATTAAAGTGTACGCTGTTTCCTCCCCAAAATGTATCTACATTTATTTGATTATTTGATAAGTTGTCGCTTGAAAGGTAAAATCCTTGGGATTCTAAATAATAATTCCAAACATTACTTGAACTATAGCGTGCTAGTGTAGTAAGAAAAAAGCTTAATCCTAATCCAACTAAAGCAACAATTAAAATTATTTTGTATTTTTTTTTCATATCTCCCCTACACTTTCTGATAACTTTTTATTTCAATATTAATATAATCTATTAAATTTGAATATATTTCATCGTTATAATTTCCGTCAAAGGTTACTTTTAAAACATAATTATCGGTATATTCTGAATCGTGTGATAATTCTTGAACTGAAGAATTACAAACAAGTTCATTATTCTCATTTCTACTATATGTTTCATCACATGACATAATAAGTTCTTCATCTTTATAAAGTTCTATATTTAATGGAGCAAAGTGTGGAGTTAGTATAGTTAATTCATATTCTATTGTAACATCACTTGTTATTTCGTCTGATGTGTTGCTTATTGAAAAGTTATAACTATTAATAACGCCAGGTGTTAAATCTATAAGTGGAAGTTCTAATCTATCTAGTGTTTCAGTATCGAATACAAATTTTGCTAATCTCTGATCAACAGTATTTAAATTACTGTTGGAGTTAAAGTAAGAATATGTTAATCCCAAACTAAGTATAAAAACTGTAAAAATAATTAATATCATTGTAATTTTATATCTCATATTCACCTCTAACGAATTATAATATTCTTACTAATACTTCCAACTTTTAAATTATCTTCATAAAGATCAAATATAAATTTATAACTTGTTTTATCAAGCTTTGATGTATCCAGGTTGATACTAAATGTATTTTCTTCTTGTGGATTTTTTGATACATAATATATAGAATCAATAAATCTTTCTAAATTGATATCACTATAATCTTCTAGATCAATCAAGGAATAATCTTGATTATAGGCTGTTAATTCATCTTTCATGTACATTGAAACTTTAATATTAGGATTTTCTAATCCTGATTGTTTAATATTAAAACTTAAGTTTGTTATACCTTCTTTATTAATAATTCTACTATCTGAATTTATTGAAACATCAAATCCATAGTCAGAACTATTGATATTTTTTGAAACGACAACGGGAATCATTATTCCATTATCAATTACGCTATCATAATATAGACCGTCTAAAGATGAATATGCATTAATTTTTATGTAATATGTTCCATCTTTTAATTTTGAGGTTCCTTGATGAGTTATAATTGTTAATAATGTATCAGCACTAGTATTTGTATCAAGGTTAACTCTTACAATGTTATCGTTTGATGGAATATATACTTTATCGCCTATCATAAATGTAATATTTTTTAGGTGTTCTCTATTAACTATTCTACCTTGTGAATCAACAAGTTTAATAGAAAATCCTATTTTCTTGTCAAAAAAACTTGTGTCATAAGCATTACTATAATTAACAATGCTATTTATAGGAATATTGTGAATTGAATCAGAGTTATAGTATATAGTTTCTGAATAGTCACTACTTATAGAATGACTTACTCTTGCGTTTTTATTGCTATCAATATTAAAACTATTTTTATTAATTGTAGGTCTTACAGTAATATCAGATTTTCCTTCTAAGTACAAATAAATATTATTTAAGTTTGTGTTGATACTAGCTTTACTAAAATCAACAATTACATCAAATTGTTCGTTTGTTACTGTTGAATTTATGTAGTTTGCATTTTCATTTTTTCCTTTTTCTTTGAATAGAGTGAATGGGTATGTTGCGTAACCGTTGGTGTCAAATCCGAATTTGTCACTGCTATTGATAATGTAGCCATATATTTTATTATTAGTCTTATCAATTAATGTAATATTTGTATTTTTAGGAAGAACAATATTTGATATTAAATTATGATTAAAATTTAGTTGTTTATTATTTAAATAACTAAAGCTATAGACAATAGTAGAATTACTTGTAATATTATTTCCTGAATTAATTCCTAATGGATGAATACTACTTACATATCCGTCATAAACAATTAACGGAGTTGATGCATAAGATACAAAATCACAACTATCTGTAACTTTTACATATATAATATATTCTCCCACGTTTTCAAAATGAAGAGGATTATTATATGTAATCCAATTAACGTTATAATCGTTTATATAGCTATTCCCAATGTAGTATTCAATGCTTTTTATTCCTGATAATGTATCTTCGGCAGTAACACTTATATCAAATGTATGGTCTAAATAGATTGTACTGTCATTTATTGAGTTATAATGATTATTATCTAGTGTTATATCTATTGTTGAACCTGATTTATCTAAAATTAATAAATCTGAATTAATATAACTTGTATCGTTTCCATTAGCAATTTTTATGTATACAACATAGAACCCTTCATCGTTTATTTGGACAATGTCTGTATATGGGGTCCAGGTAACATTTTCTAAATCAGATTTGCTTAAAGCATTTTTTGAATTACTGATATAGTAATATTTATCATAGTCATGCACGTCGTCTTTATCACTTATCATAAATGTTATATTATCGTTAAATTGTTTATTTTCTAATATATTACTGTATGAATTCCATGTGTAAGTTCCTAAGTTAAGTTCTACATATGGATTAGTAATATCATCAATATATAAAACAGGATACATTTCATCTTCAAATACCCATGTATTTAGATAGTTTTCTTCTAGATCTTCAAAGTCTACAAAGAGATTATAATTACTTAAAAATTCTTTATTTTTTAAGTTTGCATTTGTTACTAAGGTGCTTGATAAGTTATTACCTCTTCCTTCATATGTATAATAATTATTATTAGATGTAATGGTACTATTTGAAGTATCTATTAATAAATCATTATCAGTTGTAATAAATGAATTGCTTACGGTAAAATCTGAATCAATTGCATATCCAAATAGTCCTCCATTAATATTTCCTGTATTATATACTCTGTCAGCTACACTTGTACCTTTTATGATACCAATAGTATTAGAAGAGTATGACGATATATCACTTGTAGAGTATGCATTTATTATGGAGCTATTGTCAATGTAGCCTGCAATACCTCCTGATATAAATGATCCGTATATCTCTGCTTTGTTAATACAGTTTATTAAGTTTGAGTTTGATACATATGCACTTATACCTCCACTGATAGTGTATGATCCATTGATAGTGCTTAATACATCGGCATTCCCTTCATATAAATCTGATACTATATATCCATCTACCATTATGTTACTTATGTTAGCGTTTGTGATGCTGTTGGATAAAATTCCTGAGTTATTTCCTTTTATCAATGTATTAGATATATATAGTGAATCTACTTCTCCACTTAGATTTGTAAATAATCCTGAATTATCATTATTTATATATAATCCATATATAGTATGGGAGTCTCCATCTAAAATTCCTTTAAATCCATTTAACGATGGAAATATATTTATGCTTCCAATTGGTTCATTATCAAAATTTGGATTATTATAATAATTATTGTCTTTTACATAATATACTGTATCATCAATAATATATTCTATTTTATCGTCTTCGTATTTAAAGATTCCTTCATTAATTTTAATGTTATTAAATATTTTAAAATATTTACCTTCGTAGTTATTATTTTCTAACATTGAGGAAAAGTATGCTAATTCCTCACCATTAGAAATAATATATGGATTATTAATCGTTCCATCGCCACTTTTATATTTTGTAGCGATTTCACCGCTCCATACATTACTAGAAGATATGCTTCTATTTTTAAATCTAGCAAGTGCTGGGGATTTAAAAAGAAGTAATAATATGAAAATTATAAATAAAATTATAAGAATTACTTTCTCATTTTTATTTAATCTTCTTTCCATATTATCACCTCCTATAATCCTTCATAACCAGCTAAATCTTTTTCTAAATCTAGATTTAATGCTACTGGTGCTCCTTCAGAATGAACCTCTAGTGCATCAACGTCTTGTCCTTCTATCCATACATAAACGCGACATTTAGTAATACCATTTGGAATTTGAAAAATAGGTTTAGAAAAATCACTTTCAAATATTGTATGTTGTAGTGCAAAATGTTCTGTATCAAGACTAACGCCGGAATTTATAAATCCACTCTTGTGATCTAAATAAGCACCTTCTGCTATAACACCATAAGTTGGAACATAAGTATTATCAGAAAGACTAATTCCTAAATCGCTAGCTGCTTTAATTGATTCCTCATTATGACTTAAACTATTTGGTTCATAAATAACAGACATACATCCACCATTACATTTTAGATTCTGAATAGTATTAACATCAGCCTTCAGGTCAGTCTCACCAATTTTAACAATTCCCATTCTCATTGTATTAAAAATATCTTGCATTTTTTCACGAGTTTCATCGTCAGCAGTATCATCAAAATCAATATATGTAGTACGACCAATGTACAAATTATCTTTTTTAGGGGAACCAGATACATTCTTTAGAAATATATCGAATGCAACATACTGATTCCAATCACTAGCTTTATCTTCAGGTATCAATGTAGTATTTACAAATCTAATACCTTTTCTAGCTTTATCTGTGTATTTACCCATACTACCATTATACATAGCAAACTTATCAGAATTAGGATTAGGAATACCATTAGACGAAACAGACCATAATCCTGTATTTGCCCATTGATTTGTATGATTTGGATATAATCTCTTCAAATCAGTAATAATCGTATCGTGAGAGATATCAACAGAATCAGAAAAATTAATACCATCTAAAGAAATAAATAACCCAGTTTCAGTAGAAACTTTTACATCAAAAAATTTAACTTTAACATTAAGTGAAGCAGAAAACCATGCATAAGTTGCGAAAGTAAGTAAAACACCTATAAAAAATGTTACAAGAAACACAAGTTTCGCTCTTCTACTAAACTTAGGAAGCTTAAACTTAAACTTTTTTTTCTCTTCTGTTTCCATCTAATACCTCCATTTAATAAATTAAGGAATAACCAACCTGATTATTCCTTAATCATTCTTATTACATAACCATTTTAGTCAGTATATTTAAATTATTTTAAATTATGGTTCTTGTGTAGGTGTAGTTGTTGGTGTTACAGTTACAGCAACAACTTCTGTAGCTAAGTTACCAGCTTCATCCTCTACTTCGTAAAGAATTCTATATATTCCTGGAACAGCAGTATTTACTACACCACTTTGAACAACAGCACTCTTATTAATTGTAGAAACATTATCAGTTACAGAATCTACTTCTGGAGCTGTAAATGATCCACCTTGAG
>AUXO013340491.1_pt1 | contig 11888 bp, 13 predicted proteins | sample 768731 | NCBI WGS metagenome assembly AUXO01 (sample SAMN02715735, study PRJNA202380) | gut metagenome | biome: sheep rumen | host: Ovis aries | place: New Zealand: Palmerston North | reverse complement strand
GCCTGAGGAAACTGGTCAACTGGAAGCGTGTTCGCATGAAGGACGGCATACTGTGCAAGGATGACGACCGTATGGTTATTGACCTGAGTGCCATTGCCAAGGGATTCGGTTCGGACATGGTCGCCACGGTCCTAAGGAAACACGGTGTAAAGAACTATATGGTAGAGATTGGCGGCGAGATAGTGACTGCCGGCAACAACCCCAACGGCAAGGCGTGGGTAATAGGCATCAACAGTCCCGTGGAAGACAGCACGAGCGTGAACAGCGAGATACAGAAGACGATTGAGGTGCATGAGGCTGCCATGGCCACAAGCGGCAACTACAGGAACTTCTACGTTACGAAGGACGGCCGCAAAGTTGCACATACGATTGACCCGAAGACGGGCTATCCTGTACAGCACAGCATACTGTCCAGCACCGTCATGGCTCCTTCATGTGCATTGGCCGACGGATATGCCACCAGTTTCATGGTGATGGGACTGGAGAAGGCCAAGAGGGTACTGAAAGACCATCCGGAACTGAAGGCATACCTGATTTATGCTGACGAGACGGGTGACTACAGGACATGGAGTAACATCGGACAATAGCAGGACGAGCCAATGTATTACTCCTCGCTTTCTTCCCTACCCCTTTTGCAGGGCATCGGCGCTGACGTCCTGCTGGACTGGCAGGAGAGGCACGTAATGCGGATAGTGTCCGTAGAGAAGGACGAGGGCGTGGTGATAGGCCAGGGGGAGTATTGCAGGACACTGTCGATGCTCATGGAGGGCGAGATGGAGTGCAGCATGACTGCAGATGACTGGAAGCTGACGGAAAGAATATATGCCGGGCAGGTTATCGAGGAAGAGGCTGTTTGGAGCCTGAGCCAGCGATATGCCAGGAGCTACAAGGCTACGACGGATGCCAAGATGGTGGTGGTAAGCCGCGAACACGTGATGCGGACTCTGATGAATAATGAGATCTTCCGCATCAACCTGCTGGGACGAATGGCATCGCGCCTGGAAAAGCACAACAATGCCGCGACGGAGCGTGCCACATGCACTGTAGAGGAGCATATAACGCGTTTCGTACGCAGCATTCAGCTGAATGCCGGCGGCGAGAAGGTCCTGGACATAAATATGGAGTCTCTGGCTACCATAGTCCGCGAGACGAGGCTGAACGTATCACATACCCTGCACAGGATGCAGGACGAAGGAAAGATAAGGATAACGAGAGGCAGAATTACATTCTGCAATATATAGACAAGAAAAATATCATACAGGAAATGGCCGACAATCCATTCTTCAGAAAGAAATACGGAACTCCTCACGAGGTTCCTCCATTTGACGAAATCAGGTTTGAACACTATGAGGAAGCGATGCTGGAGGGCATGCGTCGCGAGCGTGAGGCGATAGACGCCTTGGTGAACAATCCTGAGGAACCTACGTTCCAGAACACCATCCTGCCCAAGACGGGCGAAATGCTGGAAAACGTAACCAGTGTGTTCTTCAACCTGCTGGGGGCATGCAACAGCCCCGAGATGGAGGAGTTGTCACAGAAGATGTCGCCGTTGCTGAGCGAACACAGCAACGCCATCACCATGAACGAGGCTCTGTTCAAGCGCATCAAGAGGGTGTGGGAGAAACGCGACAAACTTGACAGCGAGGAGAAGCTGCTAATGGAGAAAATCTATGACGGCTTCCTGCGCTCCGGCGCCGACCTGCCAAAGGAGAAGAAGGAGCGTCTGGCCGAGATACGCACGGAATTGTCGATGCTGACATTGCAGTTCTCGCAAAACGAGTTGCATGACACCAATGCCTTCACGATGCATCTGACCGACGAATCCGAACTGGAAGGACTGCCGGAAAGTGCCATTGCAGCAGCAAGGCACGAAGCGGAGTCACGCAACATGGACGGCTGGGTGGTGACACTGCAGGCTCCGAGTTACGGCCCGTTCATGCAATACAGCGAGCGCCGCGACTTGCGCGAAAAGCTGTACAATGCGATGAACACGATTTGTACTCACGACAACGAGAACAACAACATGTCCATCGTACGCCGGATCGTGAACCTGCGTCTGGAACTGGCCAGGCTAATGGGGTACAAGACGTATGCCGACTTCATCCTGGAGCGCCGCATGGCTGGTGACACTGCACACGTAACGAATCTCTTGGACCGTCTGCTGGAGGCCTATATGCCTGTCGCACAGGCTGAGGTTGCCGACGTCGAGACACTGGCAAGAGAGATAGAGGGTGAGGATTTTCACTTGGAACCCTGGGACTTCAGCCACTACGGCTACCTGCTGAAGATACGACGCTTCAACATCGACAGCGAGATGCTGCGCCCCTACCTGCCATTGGAGCGTGTAAAGGAAGGGGTATTCGGGCTTGCACAGCGTCTGTATGGGATTTCGTTCCAGAAGGCTGACGACATCCCGGTCTATCATCCAGACGTAGACGCATACCGGATATTGGATGGCGACGGCCGCTTCCTGGCTGTATTGCTGGCAGACTTCCATCCACGCGAGAACAAGCAGTCCGGTGCCTGGATGACGACATACCGTGAGCAGTGGATCGAGGAGGACGGCGAGAATATACGCCCGATAGTGAGCATCGTGATGAACCTGACAAAGCCTACGAAGGAGCGTCCTTCGCTGCTGACACTCGGCGAGGTTGAGACCTTCCTGCACGAGTTTGGACACGCCATGCACGCCACGTTCTCTGACGTCAGGTTCGAGGCTCTTTCATGTACGAACGTCTACTGGGATTTCGTGGAGCTTCCCAGCCAGTTTATGGAGAACTATGCCGTCGAGCCGGAATTCCTGCAAACATTTGCCTTCCACTACAAGACAGGCGAGCCTATGCCGACGGAACTGATAGACCGTATCCGCAAGGCCCGCAACTTCCAATGCGGATATGCATGCTGCCGCCAGGTAAGCTTCTGCCTGCTGGATATGGCATACTACACACGACAGCATGAACTGCCAGAGGACACAGACATCAGGGAATACGAGCATAATGCATGGAACCGCGCAATGGTGCTGCCTTCGCTCAAGGACAGCTGCATGAGTGTACGCTTCGGCCATATAATGAGCGGAGGATATGCTGCCGGATACTATAGCTACAAATGGGCCGAGGTCCTGGATGCCGATGCATATAGCGTATTTCAGAAGGAAGGGATCTTCAACCGTGAGACGGCAAATCGTTTCCGCAAGGAAATACTGTCACGAGGCCGCAGCGAGCATCCCATGGTATTGTACAGGAATTTCAAGGGCAGCGAGCCATCGATTGACGCTTTGCTGAGACGGAACGGAATAAAGGAATAAAGGATATGAAGAACAGCAGCATATTGGATCGCAGATATCTGCGGATGGCACAAATCTGGAGCGAGAACAGCTACTGCAAGCGCAGGCAGGTGGGAGCCCTGATTGTGAAGGACAAGATGATAATCTCGGACGGCTACAATGGTACGCCCAGCGGTTTCCCCAACATTTGCGAGGAGAACAACGTAACATTCCCATACGTCTTGCACGCCGAGGCAAATGCCATCACCAAAATAGCACGTAGCGGCAACAATTCGGACGGAGCCACGCTGTATGTTACCGACTCGCCGTGTATAGAGTGCAGCAAACTGATTATCCAGTCCGGGATAAAGCGCGTGGTATACGGCCGGGAATACCGTCTGAGCGACGGCATAGACCTGCTGAGACGTGCCGGAATAACAGTTGAATATCTTCCACTTGCAGACGATGAAAAAGAATAGAATGTTTCCCCTGCTCATGGCCACAAGCATGGTCATCGGCGTCTTAATCGGTTCATTTTTTGCTTCACACTTCAGCGGTAACAGACTGAATATCATAAATGTTGGCAGCAACAAGCTCAACTATCTGTTGCAGCTCATAGACAACAACTACGTAGATACCGTGGACATGAACACCCTGGTCGAGGATGCCATGCCCCAGATCCTTGCAGAACTTGATCCTCACTCTGCCTACATACCAGCCAGCGAGGCACAGCAGGCACAAGAGGACCTGAAAGGCTCGTTCTCCGGTATAGGAGTAAGTTTCCGCATGGAGCATGATACCGTAATGGTGATGAGCGTCATCCACGGCGGACCTGCCGAGAAGTCCGGACTGCTGGCCGGCGACCGCATCCTGAAGGCTGACAAGAAATCCCTGGTCAAGATGGAATCCGACGAAGTGATGAAGAACCTGAAGGGAGAGAACGGCTCACACGTCAAGCTTACAGTCAAACGACACGGCCACACGAAACCTTTGTCTTTCGACGTCGTACGAGGTGAAATCCCCATAGAGAGCATCGACGCCACATATATGATAGAAAACGGTGTAGGCTATATACGCGTAAAGAGTTTCGGCGAACAGACCTATGCAGAGATGCTGAGTTCACTGGCAGAGTTGAACATACGCGGAATGAAGTCCCTGATTATAGACCTCAGAGGTAATCGAGGCGGATACATGCACATAGCCATCCAGATGGTCAATGAGTTCCTGCCGGCAAACCGCCTTGTCGTATACACCGAGGGCCGGAAGTGTCCGAGAGAAGACTACCGGAGCGATGGTCGAGGCAGTTTCCAGAAACTGCCAGTCGTAGTTCTCGTAGACGAGATGAGCGCGTCGGCCAGCGAGATATTCGCAGGTGCAATACAAGACAACGACCGCGGTATCGTAGTCGGACGGCGCAGTTTCGGCAAGGGGCTGGTACAGCAGCCTATGGAATTCCGCGACGGAAGCGTCGTACGACTGACTATAGCACGCTATTACACCCCGAGCGGACGCTGCATCCAGAAGCCGTATGCAAAAGGTCACGGAGAGGACTACGAAAAAGACCTGCTCATGCGTTACGAACGCGGAGAGTTCTTCAACGAGGACAGCATCAAGCAGGACGGTCCAGAGTTCAAGACCACACTGGGCCGTGTCGTATACGGCGGCGGCGGAATACGTCCAGACATATTCGTTCCGGAGGACAGCACAAACATCACGTCATACTACAAGCAGGCCGCATACACCGGCCTTATCCCCCAGTTCTGCTTCGAGGTCGTGGACAACAACCGCCAGAAGCTGAACAAGATGAAAAGCGGAGCAGAAATAGTGAAATGGATGGACGGACAGGGATTACTGGAGAAGTTTGCCCAATACGGACAGGAACACGGCCTGCAGCGCCGCAACCTGATGCTTGCGCGCAGCACACCACTGTTCCGCCGTGCCATATACAGCGGCATTATATACAATGCCATGGACATGAAGGAATACCTGCAGTTCCTGAACCAGGACGATCCTGCCATACTGCGTTCGCTGGAGATTATACGCGAAGGCAAGACATTCCCCGAGAAACCATGATGAAGATGACTTTTCTGGGGACGGGAACCAGTTGCGGAATACCGCAACCGGGATGTCACTGCCCCGTATGTTCAAGCCCCGACCCGCATGACAAGCGGCTGCGCTGCTCGGCCCTGTTCGAGAGCGGAGACACACATCCTGATAGACTGCGGACCCGACTTCCGTGAACAGATGCTGCGTATAGATTGGGACAAGCCTTTCGACGCAGTCTTTATTACACACGAGCACTACGACCATGTAGGAGGCATTGACGACCTGAGGCCCTTCACCTACCACAGGCCAGAGACACATATGTACGCCGATCCGTTTTGTGCGCAGCACCTGAGGGAACGCCTGCCATACTGTCTGGTCAGTCACACATATCCTGGAATACCCAGACTGGAGCTGCACGACATAAAACCACACGACGTAATAATGGTCGGCGACATCAAGGTCACTGCCCTGAAAGTCATGCACGGCAAACTACCCATAATGGGTTATCGCGTGGGTGACATAGGATATATCACGGACATGACAGACATCGAGGAAGAAAGCGTCAAGCTGCTGGAGGGAATAAAACTGCTGGTCGTCAATGGACTAAGGCACTACGAGCATCCCACACACCAGACGGTAGAGCAAGCCTGCGACTTCTCAAGACGCATTGCAGCCCTGAACGGCCGCGACACCATTCCCACATACCTGATACACATGTCGCATCACATGGGATGCCATGCCGACGAAGAAGCCATGCTCCCGAAAGACATACACCTTGCCTACGACGGACTCGGACTGACTATATGAAGTTTACCTCGGGGCTGATCGTAATTCCGAACCTACTCAGCACCGAGGCACGTATCGCCTCACAGAGAGCAACGATATCCTTACCTGTCGCTCCACCCTTGTTTACAAGCACCAGGGCCTGCCTGTCATGCACGGCCGCACGACCAAGGGAACGACCCTTCCAACCGCACTGCTCTATCATCCACCCAGCCGGTACCTTAACACGCTCCTCATCCACAACGTACGACGGCATATCTGGAAATTCTGTCCTAAGCACGTCGAACTGAGCCTTTGGTATAACCGGATTCATGAAGAAACTGCCTGCGTTGCCGAGGATCTTGGGGTCAGGCAACTTTTGCCGGCGGATACCGATAATCGTCTCACGCAGGTTTTGCGCCGTCAGAGGTCTCCACCCTGGTGGAACATCTGCCGAAACCGAGATATGGTTCTCTTCCAAGGCCCGGAGAATGCCTCCGTACTCAAGGCGGGGAACGAATTTCCTGCTCAGTCTGTAGTCTACACTGACCACGGCATACCGGCCACGGACACCGTCTTCCTTGAAGATACTGTGACGATAGCCGTAGTTACATTCTGTCTTCAGGAAAGTACGGGCAGAGCCGTCATTCAGATCGATACAATGGACAGACACGATATTGTCAGCAGCCTCCACACCGTATGCCCCGATATTCTGTACGGCACTCGCCCCTACCTGACCGGGGATGTGGCTGAGGTTCTCCAGTCCATACCATCTGTTACGTACACATTCGGCAATGAAATCATCCATTATCCATCCTGCCCCGACGTTAAGGATCATACTGTCCCCGTCTTCCCGGACAATATCCAGGTTCCTGATATTGCAGTACAGCACCAGCCCCTCATAGTCACCAAGGAACAACAGGTTGCTGCCGCTCCCGATGTGCAGTACCGGAGTGGCATCCAATCCCTCACGTGCAGCTATCACCCGCCTCAGCTCCTCTATGTCGTCATACACGACCAGACGTCTGGCACGGACATCGATGCCAAAAGTATTGTACGGTTTCAGTGATACGTCGGTATATTCCATCTGTAGGTATGGTATTAACAATATTGTCCTTTGTCGCTAATTCTCATAATTCACCAATTTCCAGCCGTCACGTCCCCTCTCGAATGTAAAAATCTCGCACAAGCCGTTCCCCTGCCCCGTCTTCTGCATCAGCACGGTCTGGGCACCGGCATAGTCCTGTCCGAAACGAATATTGGTTATAGTACCGTTAGGCACCTCCGGGCATATAGTACTGAACTGTTCCTTCCGGATAATTCCGTCAACCTTCTGGTCGTCGTTGTCCGGATCCATCATCGACACCCTGAGATTCTCTGCGACACTCTCATGACGATACAGGCTGTCCGTACTGAAGACCGAATAAAACTGAAGGAAATCCGCCATGTCAGACTCTTCTATGTGCTGGTGCTGACAGGAAGTCAGCATCCATTTGCCATCCATGCGCCGGAACACATAAGAGACTATCGTCCCGGCATGCAAGTCTATCTTCTCCACAGTGGCACGGACCAGGGTCGTATCCTCGTCATAGTCGCTCTGCTGCTCCGATGTATAGAACCTGGTCGTATACTCGCCGTTCATGAAGGACATGTCGTCTCTCCACTCACGACTGTTCTCACGACGTACCGTCCCGTCCGTCTCCGTGACTGTCACAGGAAAGTGGATACGCGAGTTGCGAAATCCACGTGCACGCGTGAAGGTGTACAGGAAATCATCAAACAATTCGTCCACACGAGGATTGCGGGCTGCCTCCTCCAGCATCTCCTCCTCCGGAGAGGCAGGTTCCGCCTCAACTACGCTGTCTGTCGTGGTCGTATCCTTAGCCGACTCTTCGGTTCTGGTCTCACCACCCCATTTGCATCCGCCCAGGCAAATAGCCATGAACAAAGCAAATGCGCCCAAGATTCTTCTTGACATTATATGCTATGTACCTAAAACTGCGCAAAATTAAACATTTCCCATGACATTTATTACAATTCTCCGCGATATTTATTAACTTTGCCGAAAATTAGAAGAATTATGCTGGACAAGATAGAGAAACTGATGGCCGATGTGGCCGAGATGCACGCACGCAACGCCGAGGAAGCAGAGAAACTCCGCATCAAATATCTGGGCCGAAAAGGAATCATTAACGACCTGATGGAAGAGTTCAGGAGCGTCGCCCCCGAAAGGAAGCGCGAAGTGGGCCAGAAGCTGAATACACTCAAGCAGGCACTCACCGAACGTATCAACAACCTCAAGGACGATGCTGCTACGGCCGAGACGTCAGGCCCTGCAATAGACCTCACCCGCACCCCATACCCCATACCTCTGGGCACCCGCCATCCACTGACAATCGTGAAGAACGAGATCGTCGACATCTTCTCACGCCTGGGATTCACCTTGGCGGAAGGACCTGAGATAGAAGACGACTGGCACGTATACAGCAGCATGAACTTTGCCGATGACCACCCGGCACGCGACATGCAGGACACCTTCTTCATCGAGTCACACCCCGACATAATCCTGCGCAGCCACACCAGCAGCGTACAGTCACGCGTGATGGAAAAGCAACAGCCCCCCATTCGCGTCATCTGTCCGGGACGCGTATACCGCAACGAGGCAATCAGTGCAAGGGCCCACTGCTTCTTCCACCAGGTCGAGGGACTGTACATCGACAAGAACGTCTCGTTCACCGACCTCAAGCAAGTCCTCCTTATCTTCGCCCAGGAGATGTTCGGTACGGACACAAAGATACGCCTTCGCCCGTCATATTTCCCATTCACCGAGCCAAGCGCTGAAATGGACATCTCATGCCATCTGTGCGGAGGCAAGGGATGCTCCTTCTGCAAGCATACCGGATGGGTTGAGATACTCGGCTGCGGCATGGTGGATCCCGCCGTACTCGAAGCAAACGGCATAGACAGCAGCACATACACTGGATATGCCTTTGGCATGGGCATCGAGCGTATCACCAACCTCAAGTACCAAGTCAAGGACCTGCGCATGTTCAGCGAGAACGACACCCGTTTCCTGGACCAGTTCGTATCAGCCAACTGAACGCCAGGGACAACGACCAGCAAGCAACCACGCCATGCCAGGCTACAGTCAAAAGAAATTTGCCGGAGCCACCAAGCGCTACGTACAGACACTCGACCTGTGCGCAGATCCCTCACTGATAGAAGAATACCGCAAATGGCACAGCGAGGAATACCAGAAGCAATGGCCTGAGATACGCCAAGGCATACGCGAGGTCGGGATACTGGAAATGGAGATATACATTCACGGCAACCGCCTCGTCATGATTGTCGAAGCCCCGGAAGACTTCGACTGGGACAGTGCCATGACACGCCTGGCGACACTTCCACGTCAGGCCGAATGGGAAGCATTCGTCTCGCGGTTCCAGGGATGCAGCACCCAAGCCAAGAGCAATGAGAAATGGCAGCAGATGGAACGCATGTTCCACCTCTATGAATAGGCCGAAAGGTCAGGACAACCTATTCTCGTAGAAGAACCTCCATAGCACCGCTGCCATCAGTGCCTGCCTTATCTCGCCCCTACGCAGCAGTCCCATCACCTCCTCACGACTCATCAGCATGCACCTGACATCCTCAGTGTCATCCAGCGACTGTGCCCCCACATATTCCACGTCACGCGCGATAAACGTGTGTGTCAGGTTACTATGGTTAGCAGGGTTCGCGCTGAGTATTTCAAACGCCTCCCACCTGCCGCCGCCGAATCCCGTCTCCTCCCTCAGTTCACGCTGAGCCGCAGCCAGCAGATTCCCGTCATCCGGATCCACATATCCGGCAACAAGTTCCGTCTGGTACTCCCCCCAGCCCGTGACGATACTGGCGCACCATAACCATCCTGTCCTCACGGGTCAGCGCAATCACGTTCACCCACTCGGGGAACTCCAACACATAATACTCCGGATTGACCCTCCCGTCAGGCAAGCACACCATGTCGCGCCTGAGAGTCATATAGCGACTCCGCAACAGATACTCTGTATCTAGCGTCTTCCATTTTTCCTCAGTCATACCCACTACAACTCTACCTGCCACAAGAAATGATCCGCAAACACGTCACCCAGCATAGGCCTCTGCGGAAACAACCCATATACCGTACTCCCGCTGCCACTCATGGATGCATAATGCGCCCCGAGCATATACAGTTGCTCCTCAATACCAGCAACCACCGGATGCTGAGGGAACACACTATCCTCGAAATCGTTCACCATCCTGCCCCTCCACTGACGGATACTCTTCGTGAGCACCTCCCGTAGCCTATGCTCCGCAGGACGCGGACGTACCCCCTTGTACGCCTCGCCCGTGGATATGAATTCGTCCGGCTTTACCAGCACGAGCCAGTACCCCGACAGGCATCGCGGTATCGACAGCGTCCCAGTAGGCGGCAACGCCGCACCGGCAGGAGGCAGCATACAATAAGTCTTCTGCACCAACTCCACCGGCAGTTCGTGAAACACATCACCTATTCCCTCGGCAAAGACAGGAACATTATCTATGAACACCGGACAGTCAGCACCCAGACGGCGTACCATACGCCGCATCTGCACACTGCTCAGCCCAAGCCCGAACAACTCGTTCAACGCCCTCATCGTGAATGCAGCATCAGCACTGCCGCCACCCAGTCCGGCACCAGACGGTATGTTCTTCGTCAGACGTATCGCAACCTGTGGCACATCATAGCCCTCGTTCCTCAGCAACCTTACGGTCCTAACCACAAGGTTGTCCGCATTGTCACAATCCAAAGGACGACCGTCCATGCAGAACATATCCTCATGCGAGGGTTCCACCTCCAGACAGTCGGCCAATGGGACAGGAAGGAATACAGTCTCTATGTCATGGTAGCCGTCAGACCTGCGCCCCACGACATTCAATCCAAGATTAATCTTGCAATTCGGATATAATATCATCGTTTCCAAATATTATCATCTGCGTCCGTACGAGTGGTCGCCATGCATGCCGCCACGACCGAGTACGGCATCGGAGCCCCCACCCCGCCCGCTGCGGCCAGAACCATATATGTCACCACGGCCGCCCCTGGCAAAGCCTCCGTCACCTCTGCGGCCGCTGCCGACCACTACACCGCCATGGCGACCACCATTACGTACGACCACGTCTCCGCGACGATGACCACTATGTACGGCAACAGGACGACGGTTCACATAGTAGCCCCCCGCATAATGGCGACGACAATGTCCGCCGGCATAACTGACATACACCCTGGGGCGCGAATAGTAATAGCATCCGGCAGCATAGTGACGGCGCACAGGCAGGTACCAAGCCCCCGCATACCAAGTCAGCGGCCGCAGGAAGTAATCCGCAGCACGATACATGTCCCATTGCCAGTCATACAGGATGCAACGCAAGTCGTCGTTCCTGTAACGCCAGTACGACCCGTAGACATCATCGACCGTACGTACGCCCATCAGGTAGTCCAGGTTAATCTCATAGGCATCGTTGTACTGCTGCTCGGTAAGATGCAGTTCATAAGCCATCTTGTCCGTCAGATACAAAGCCTCCTCACGAGCCTCGCCGTAACTCATGGCGCCGGCCCACACCGTACACATCACGGCGGCAAACAAAGTAATCAATCGTTTCATAGTCTTTCCGTGCTAATGTTTTGAACACCGCAAAGATAAGTATTACCTGTTGCTTGCGAGAAGAACATTTCCTATCTCTTATCGTAATTTCCCTAAGCCTCGTGGGGAATTCACTTTCCACGCAGCGCCTGGAGCAAGTCCGCGTTTACCTT
>AUXO017702450.1_pt1 | contig 11892 bp, 7 predicted proteins | sample 768731 | NCBI WGS metagenome assembly AUXO01 (sample SAMN02715735, study PRJNA202380) | gut metagenome | biome: sheep rumen | host: Ovis aries | place: New Zealand: Palmerston North | reverse complement strand
AATGTTCTGCCGATCTTCTTGTCGTTGAGGCAATCGATACCGGGGAGAACCTTACCCTCGATGAACTCGAGTGAAGCGCCGCCGCCTGTGGAGATGTGGGATACCTTATCTGCGAAGCCGAGCTTCTCGATAGCTGCTGCAGAGTCACCGCCGCCGATGATGGATACTGCATCAGACTCAGCGATAGCTGCTGCAAGTGCCTTAGTACCTACTGCAAACTTCTCGAACTCGAAAACGCCTGCAGGACCATTCCAGATAACTGTCTTGGCATTCTTGATCTCTGCTGAGAACTTCTCGATAGTCTTAGGTCCGATATCGAGGCCTTCCCATCCGTCAGGGATCTCCATTGAAGGAACGATCTGGCTGTTAGCGTCTGCTGCGAAGTTGTCAGCAACTACAGTATCCTCAGGGAGGAGGAGCTTAACGCCCTTCTCCTGAGCCTTAGCGAGGAGCTCCTTAGCAAGCTCAACCTTATCAGCCTCGAAGAGAGAGTTACCGATCTTACCGCCCTGAGCAGCGATAAATGTATAAGCCATACCGCCGCCGATGATGATCGTGTCAGCCTTGTCCATGAGATTTGTGATGACACCGATCTTATCTGAAACCTTAGCACCGCCGAGGATGGCTACGAAAGGTCTTGCAGGGTTGGACAGTGCGCCGCCGATGAAGTCGATCTCCTTCTGGATCAGGTAACCTGATGCGGAAGGAAGGAAGTTAGCAAGGCCTGCCGTTGAAGCGTGAGCTCTGTGCGCAGTACCGAAAGCATCGTTAACGTAGAGATCAGCCATGGAAGCGAGCTCTGCTGCGAACTTAGGATCGTTCTTCGTCTCTTCCTTGTGGAATCTGACGTTCTCGAGCATAAGGATCTCGCCATCCTTCAAAGCTGCTGCCTTAGCCTTTGCATCCTCACCGATAACATCTGCTGCAAGTGTAACGGGCTTGCCGATGAGCTCAGCAAGTCTCTCTGCTGCAGGCTTCATTGAGAACTTAGCCTCAGGTCCGTTCTTCGGACGTCCGAGGTGAGATACGAGGATAACCTTCGCATTATTGTCTACGAGGTACTTGATCGTAGGGAGCGCACCTCTGATACGCTTGTCGTCTGTGATCTTTGTGCCTGTTTCCTTGTCCAGCGGTACATTGAAATCAACACGTACAATGACTCTCTTGCCGGAGACGTTCAGGTCTTCAACGTTCTTCTTCTCATAAATTGCCATGGGAATTCACTCTCCTGATAAATTTTTATCAGTGCCTCAAATTGCACTTAACGGCAACTATTATACAATTTTTACCGCGTATATTAAAGTGCAATTATCGGCTAAATAGAGTTAATTCTCAGCAATTACCGGAAGCTCGTCTTCTTCCCCGCCCAAAGGACCCATAACGCCGCCGTCTGCCACGATCATGGATGAAGCAGGCGCTTCCTTGTAATCCTTAGGCTCCAGAACAGGATCCACGTCAAACAGTGCCACATGACCTTCCTCAACGACTCCGTCAAGGAGCGCTTCAGCCAGACGGTCCTCGATAACGGACTGCACGGCACGGCGCAGAGGTCTTGCGCCAAACTGCGGGTCGTAGCCTTTCTCGACGAGGAAATCCTTGGCCTTGGGAGTCAGCTTGATACTGATGGCCTTGTCTGCCAGTCTCTTTGACACATTCGCGATCAGGTTGTCGACGATCTTCATGAGGGCATCGTGGCTGAGCATGCGGAAGAAGATCAGTTCGTCCACACGGTTGATGAACTCAGGTGTGAAAGTCTTCTTGAGCTCGTCGATAACGATACCCTTGGCCTCATCATATGACTTGCCGCCATAGAGACCTTCGCGGCTTGCCTCATCATCGTCGTCCTTCTCGACCGTGCCAAAGCCGATGCGTCTGCCTGCTGCAGAAGTGAGCATCTTGGCACCGATATTGGATGTCATGATTATGATCGTGTTCTTGAAGTCGACAGTCCTGCCGTGGGAATCAGTAAGACGTCCGTCGTCGAGCACCTGGAGCATTGTGTTGAATACATCCATGTGAGCCTTCTCGATCTCATCAAAGAGGATGACCGAGTAAGGGTGTGATCTGACCTTGTCCGTCAGCTGTCCGCCGCCCTCATCGTATCCGACATATCCCGGAGGCGCACCGATCAGCTTGCTGACGTCGTTCTTCTCCATGTATTCGGACATGTCGACCCTGATGAGCGCATCTTCGGTGCCGAACATTACTTCTGCCAGAGCCTTGGCAAGTTCAGTCTTACCTACACCTGTCGTTCCAAGGAAGATAAATGATCCTGACGGCTTTGTAGGATCCTTGAGACCTAAGCGGCTCCTGCGGATCGCTTTCGCGACGGCCGTAACTGCCTCATCCTGACCGATGACTCTCTTCTTGAGTTCAGCCTCGAGGTTCTTGAGCCTCTCATTATCGGACTCCGTGAGTTTTGTTACCGGGATGCTCGTCATCTCGGAGAGGATCTGGGAGATGTCATCTTCAGTGATCTGACCGATGTATTCCTGAGAAGCATTATCACCGGACTTTGTATCAACAGCCTCCTTCAGTGCATCGAGTTTCTTCTTCAGGGCATCCTCCTTCTCCTTGACCTCCTGGGCCTTCTCGAAATCCTGTCTCTCGACTGCATCCTTCTTCTCCTGCTCGAGGTCTTCGATCTCCCTGGAGACATTATCCACTTCGCCCGTATCCGTAAGTCTCACTCTCGCCCTTGCAGCTGCCTCATCGATGAGGTCGATCGCCTTATCCGGAAGGAACTTCTCTGTGATATACCTTGACGAGAGCTTAACTGCTGATTCGATCGCCGAATCAGTTATCTCGATGTGATGATGTGCCTCGTACTTGGGCCTTAATCCCTTAAGGATCTCGATTGAGTCCTCTTCACTGGGCTCATCGATCTGGACCTTCATGAACCTTCTCTCGAGTGCCGGGTCCTTCTCGATGAACTTGCTGTATTCCTTGACAGTCGTAGCACCGATGATCTGCAGTTCGCCCTTTGTGAGCATGGGCTTCATCATGTTGGCCGCGTCAAGGCTGCCGCCTGATGTATCACCTGCTCCGACGATCGTATGGAGTTCATCGATGAAGAGGATTATGTTAGGATCCTCGACAGCTTCCTTGAGCATATTCTTGATGCGCTCCTCAAAATCACCCCTGTACTTGGAACCTGCGACCATTCCGCCGATCTCGACACTGTAGATGACCTTATTCTTAAGGATCGCGGGAACCTCGCCCTTGACTATCTTGTATGCAAGTCCCTCTGCGATCGCTGTCTTACCGACACCGGGATCACCTATGAGACAAGGGTTGTTCTTTGTTCTTCTGGCAAGTATCTGGATGACCCTTCCGATCTCCTGATCCCTGCCGATAACGGGATCGATCTTATTCTCCCTTGCAAGTGCGGTCAGATCCTTGCCGAATTCATCAAGGATCTTGTGCTTGCCGCCCTTCTTATTCCTTGCGCCTCTTCCCATGGGTCTCCTGGAAGAACCTTCCTCAGGGAAAGGCTCGGTATCATCGGCATCGTCCTCGATCATGTTCTCGACCATGCCGTTTTGCTTGCTCTGCTGCGAAACATTGCGGAAAAAGACCCTCAGCTTGGCGAGCATGTCGGAAGGATCTCCGCCGGCAGCGCGCACGATCGCATTGCCGCTCTCACTGTCTCCCCTCATCTGGAGGATTATGTAGAGGATATGTTCAGGCATGATGACTCCGCCGGTACCGATCCTCTGCGAGAAATCCTGTGACTGGATGATGACTTTCTTCGAGTCGATCCTAAGAGTCCTTACGGCATCGTCACAGATCGATTCCATGCTCCTGTCAGCCGCAACGGAATCCTCATCAAATCCCTCAACGCCAAGGAGCGCTGACAGAGCATCCATATCATCTACCGACTCCTCAAGGAGAGTCCTTGCAAATCCTGCATGGATCGCGATGCCTCCAAAGAGTTCCTTGGGAGTTACGATCCTCTGCCTCTTGATGTCAGCGATCTGTCTGCTGTTGGCAAGGATCTTTACCGTATCTTCAGTGAACTTCAATCCCATATATATGTCCTCCTCTTATTTCTTCTTCAGGATCTTTGCGATCCTCGCAGCCGTAAATCTCACATCTGCCTGGTAGTTCCCCTTGATGTTCTTAGGGAATACCTGCCACAGGAGCTGTGATGTTATCGTATTGATCTGCGGCCAGTCTATATCGATCTCACTCTTGTCTTCCTGACCGTGATACAGCCTTATCCAGCTGATGAGATCGAGTGCCTCCAAAGGATCTAATCCCTTGGAATAATAGAGTATCCCGTACGATCTGTAGAAGCTGTTCTCCAGTATGTCAGGTCTGTTCTTTCTTAAGTTGTCACGGCAGAGCTGCTCGATCTTAACGATGTCATTTATCAGCTTCTCGCCTGCCGCCAGAACTGATGCCTCATCGCTTCCCATGACCGGATTGCTTGCTACGATGTACACGTCACCCCTGATCGATTTATCGCCCTTGAGGAACGGGTAGATGTTCCAGTCGTGAGCCTTGACCTTGTCAGACAGGATGTCCAGTCCGTCACCTGTCCTGACGATGCCGGGAATAGCGATCGTGAACATATACTTGAATCCCAGTCCGGTACTGTAGAGACTGCTCCCGAGATAACCATACTTATTGCTGAAGGCTACATCGAGCTTCTTCTCGATCTCAACAGCAACCTTCTCACATTCCCTGTAAACGCTGTTCGTATACCCTGAAGCCTGTGCCTTGATCCTGATGTGATCACCGTTATTGAGGATCACTGCCAGGCTCCTGTCATCGTTAGTCAGGATGACCTTACCTTCCGGATCATCGAACAGCCCTTCGCTGCTGATGATCTGGCTGTCGATGAGATCATCAAATTCACTGTTCCCGATACCGTCGAGAGACAGCTGCGTAAGCCCCTGATCAGCAAGAGCATCTCTGACCTTCTGTGCAACTTCATCCTTCTCATCTATGCTCATCCTCTCTGGGAATTTGTATCCCTTGAGGTTACGCGTCATGACCGCCTTGGAGGAAAGCACCACCTCGAGGTAACGTCCGTCATTCTCATACCATCTCGAATTATTCATTGTCGCCTTCCCCCTTCCTGGAATTGAGTTCGTCCCTGAGTCTTGCAGCCAGCGCGAAATCTTCCTTCTCAACAGCCTTCTTCATGGCTTCCTGAAGCTGCTCATCGCTTAACGTTCCGAAGTCCGCCTTCTTGATCCTGTCGACCATGTCCTTCGACTTCTCTTCTTTCCTGTCCGGTACGGTCTCTGCCGGCACGGAGGTCTCCGTCTTGACGCCGTCATCATATTCGTAAGCGATCGTCTCACCGGGCTGCCTTCCCATATACTCCTCGCTTCCGTAGAGCCTCAGCATCCTGTTGTTGATCTCATTGCCAAAGGCATTGAAGCAGGAGATGCATCCGAGCTTTCCCGTATTCTCAAACTCCCTTAATGTCATTCCGCAATTACTGCACGTAACCTGATTATTCGCGAAATCGAGGTCTTCCATCGCACTCAATGCCTGCTTGATCCCGTCGAGCGCATTGAAGTTCATGTTAAAGAACGAGAACCCCATGTCAGCCGCACAGTCGTTGCAGAAATAGGAGCTGTTTATCCTTGTGAAATTGTTGTTCGGAATCTGCCTTCCGCATCTTGAACATCTCATTTGTTATACCTCTCTTTCAATATCAGGTTATGATAAGCGCGAGTATCGCGTTCTTAAGTATGTCTGCCCTTACTACGGATCTTATGTCCGGTTCCACCTTCGCCAGCGCCCTGTCAGATACCGCAGACATGATCAGGGTCCCTTCCTTGGCTGATATGGCGCCGCAGGACACTGCACTTGCCAGGAGGTTCTTCGCCTGCTGCTGTGTCATGTCATCACCGACTGAATCCATCATCTTGTGAAGATAATCCTCACTTGTCATGTATCTGGCTCTGGTGATCGTGATCTGTCCGCCCCCGCCTCTTCTGCTCTCAACGATATAACCGTTGCCGCTCGAGAACCTGGTCGACAGAACGTATGTGACCTGAGACGGAACGCAGTTGGCCTTCTCTGCCAGCTGGCTCCTGTTGATCGTGCAGGAACCGTTATTCTCATCCACGAGCTGTTTTATCATCTCTTCTATGACATCAACCAGTCGTGCCACCTTAAGGACCTCCTTCCCTTGCCGTACAGCCTTTGATTTTGACTTTGACTTTCTTTGATATTTGTATTGTACCGCAAAGAAAAACAAAGTCAAGAACATTTTTGACTTTGTTTGACATTAATAAAAAACGCTTGCATTTGGATGTGTATTAAATAAACGCACATGAAATCACATTTCATATGCGTTTATGACCATACAGACTGACAACGGTTACTTGTGATAGAGCTTCTTCGTCTGATAATTGGGCTCGCAGGTAACATTGATGTTGAGCTTCCTGAATACATTCATGTCGACGCTCGACAGGATCGTCGTGGAATGGGCATCAGAATTAGCGAGCTTGCTGAGCTGCTGCATCGCAAGTTCAGCGGTCGGGTTGGTCGCAGCAGACATCGCGAGTGCGATAAGGACCTCGTCCGTGTGCAGACGCGGGTTATGGTTGCCCATGTGATTGACCTTCAGATCCTGGATAGGTTCGATGACATTGGGCGAGATGAGCGGGATATCATGATTAAGTCCGGCAAGAGCCTTCAATGCATTCAGGAGACATGCGGATGCAGGTCCCAGAAGATCTGTCGTCTTGCCTGTAACTATCTGACCTGATGGAAGCTCCATCGCTACTGCAGGACCTTCTGTCTGGTCAGCTCTGACAAGCGCTGCGCCTACTACACGGCGGTCAGCAGTCTCGATCCCGCCCTTGTTCATGAGCAGCTCGATCTTCGCAACGTCGGAACCGTCGGACAATCCCTGACGAACGCCGACCTTTGCCTGATAATAGCGCCTTATGATCTCCATCCTGGATGCCTCACAGCAGGCATCGTCATCAACGATCGCAAAGCCTGCCATGTTAACGCCCATATCCGTCGGGCTCTTATAAGGTGATTCACCGTAGATCTTATCGAAGATCGCATTTACTACGGGGAATACTTCAACGTCACGGTTGTAGTTAACAGTTGTCTTGCCGTAAGCCTCAAGGTGGAACGGGTCGATCATGTTGACATCCGCAAGATCCGCAGTTGCTGCTTCATAAGCAACATTAACGGGATGCTGGAGAGGAATGCTCCAGATCGGGAAAGTCTCGAACTTGGCATATCCGGCCTTGATACCGCGCTTATTCTCATGATAGAGCTGCGACAGGCATGTTGCCATCTTACCGGATCCGGGGCCGGGTGCCGTAACGACTACGAGCTTACGTGAAGTCTCGATATATTCATTCTTGCCGTAACCGTCTTCACTGACAATAAGAGGTATGTCGATCGGGTAGCCTGCGATCGGGTAATGACGGTAGCTCTTGATGCCGAGCTGGTGAAGACGCGCTTCAAACTTCTCTGCCAGGCACTGCCCCTGGAACTGGGTAATACATACACTTCCCACATAAAGACCGAACTCCGTAAATGCATCGATGAGGCGGAGGACTTCCTGATCGTATGTGATGCCGATGTCGCCGCGTCTCTTACTCTTCTCGATGGCGTCGGCATTGATCGCGATAACGATCTCTGCATCGTCTGCAAGTTCCTTGAGCATCCTGATCTTACTGTCAGGCTGGAATCCCGGCAAAACGCGGGATGCATGGTAATCATCGAACAGCTTGCCGCCGAACTCCAGGTAGAGCTTACCGCCGAACTGGTCGATCCTCTCCCTGATGTGCTCACTTTGCATCGTTACATACTTATCATTATCAAAACCGATCTTAAACATATCTTCATACTCCTCCTATCGCAATATTGTAGCAAATAATCACGGTAGGAATTATTACAAATTAGACAGATGTCCTGTTCTTTTTCCTGATGTAATAAACGACGAGTGCAGCAGCTGTTGCGACCAGGATCGAATCGATAACGATGAATGGAACTAATGTAAACCTGTCTTCCTGCTGAACCTGTTCTGACGGCACAGTCTCCGTGGCAGCAGTCTCAGTTTCTGACGGTCTTGTCTGAGACTCCTCAGTTTGAGATATCTCAGCCGATGCTTCCGTTTCCGTTGTCTCAGACGTTTCCACTGTCTCTGAAGGTTCGGATGGCCCTGACGGTTCATCCTGAGCAGGGGCCTTGACATACTTGCCTGCCGCATCAACTATGGCAGACACAATGGAACTCTTCCATGTCATGGCCTTCCTGTCGAAGATCGCATATCCGCCCTCGCCACTCGTCTTGTAATCGCCGTTATCCCAATAGAAGCACTTTATCCCGCACTTCCCGGCAGCATCAGTAAAATACGAAGCATAGGATGCGATCTGATCCTCATTGTTCTTGAACTCGGCCCCAAACTCACCGATTATGACCGGGACATCGTTCTTCTCGCCAAACGACTTAAGCCTTGTCATGATCCCGTCTATCTCACTCCTGTCAGCATCGCCGAAATCATTATGCACCGGAGTCCATGTAACCGACTTGGAAGTACCCGTGAATCCCCACGGACTGTAGCAGTGGACTTCAGCGATCAGATGGCCGGATGCACTGTCTTTGGGGATCTTGAAGTTATCAAGGACTGCCTGGTCTATTGAAGACACGTACGTGTTCACGATAAGATTGCGCTGCGCGTTGTTGCCGCCCGTTGCCCTGACAGTATCGACAAAGAGCTGGGCGTAATCGTTGACCGGTTTATAAGAAGATGATGACGAAGGTGCATTCCATGTATTCTTCTTGTCGAGCATCTCGTTATAGCCCTCAAAAAGGAGCCTGCTGCCGTAGTCCCTGAACTCATTTGCGATTTCTGTCCACAGTCCTGCAAACTTCTTTTTCGTCTTCTTGTATGTCGAACCTTCCGCGAAGATCCAAGAGACCTTGTCTCCGCCTCCCTCGCCGGTATCATGGTGCACATTGAGGATGACATAGAGTCCGTCGTCATAAGCGTAATCAACGACTTCCTTTACCCTTGCCATCCACTTACTGTCGACCTTGCCTTTGCTGTTTATGTGCTGTGACCAGGTGACCGGGATCCTTACGGCATTGAAGCCCTGGTCGCGGACGCTGTCGATCATCGCTTTCGATGTGACAGGGTTCTGCCATGCCGTCTCGTAAGCCTTGTGATCGCCCGCGGATGCGTTGATCCATGTGCCGTAGGAATCCAGAGTGTTGCCGAGATTCCACCCGGCGCCTATCGAAGATACCGCTTCCTTCCCGCTCTCGAAAACCTCATCCGCCCGGGCCACAAGACCTGCTGCGGATGAACACGATATCACTGCCGCCAAAAACGTTGATAAAACTGCTTTGATATTTAACATTTGCAAGCCTCCTGATCCGTATATTATAATACAAACAATTTTCACATCATAAGGAGTTGTTATGGATAGCACCAGCATTATCATCCTGGCTACGATAGTAGCCTATCTGATCGTCGTGGTTGCGGTCGGATTCAAGTTCTCAAAATCAAAGAATTCCAGCGAATTCTATCTTGGCGGCCGTAAGCTCGGCCCCCTTGTCACAGCCATGAGCGCAGAAGCATCAGACATGAGTTCCTGGCTCCTAATGGGTCTTCCGGGACTGGCTTACCTGTCAGGTCTTTGCGATCCCTTCTGGACTGCCCTAGGCCTTGCCGTCGGAACATACCTGAACTGGCTGTTCATCGCCAAGAGGCTCCGTCTTTATTCAAGCCAGCTCGGCGAATTCACGATCCCCGGTTTCTTCTCAAAGAGATTCGGTGACGATAAGAACATCATCAAGTTCTTTGCAGCACTCGTCATATTCATCTTCTTCATTCCCTATACAGGATCCGGATTTGCTGCCTGCGGCAAGCTCTTCGGTTCACTCTTCGGAATGGATTATCACCTTGCAATGGTAATAAGCGCTGTCGTTATCATCCTGTACACAACGCTCGGCGGATTCTTAGCAGCTTCCACAACTGACTTTATCCAGAGCATCGTAATGAGTATCGCATTGGTTGTCGTTGTTGGATTCGGCATCGTTCAGGCAGGCGGTATCGGTGCTGTCATGGACAATGCTAATTCACTTGCAGGTTACTTTGCTCTCAATGCAACACACGCCGTTGACGGAACATCTTCCGCATACGGTGTGCTCACGACGATATCGACTCTCACATGGGGTCTCGGATATTTCGGTATGCCTCACATCCTCCTCAGGTTCATGGCCATCGAGGATCATAAGAAGCTCAAGCTCTCACGCCGCATCGCATCCATATGGGTCGTTATCGCGATGGGAGCTGCAGTATTCATCGGCATCATCGGCAATGCAATGACAAAGGCAGGCAAGCTCGATGCTCTCGTCACTGTCGATGCAGAAGGCAATGTCGCAAACAACAGTGAGACGATCATCGTTGCGATCGCCAAGATCATAAGCAGCAACGGCGCCTTCTTTGCGATCGTCGGCGGCATCATCCTCGCAGGCATCCTTGCCAGCACGATGTCGACTGCAGACTCACAGCTTCTCGCAGCTTCATCATCTATCTCCGAGGATATCCTGAAGAATACTTTCGGCATCAAGCTCTCTGATAAGGCAGGTATCGTTCTGGCAAGGATCACGCTCCTTGTTATCGGTATTGTCGGCGTTATCATCGCATGGAATCCCGACTCTTCAGTATTCAAGATCGTATCGTTTGCCTGGGCCGGTTTCGGTGCCGCATTCGCACCTGTAATGATCCTTGGAATGTTCTGGAAGAGGACGAACAAGTGGGGAGTATTGGCAGGCATGATCTCCGGCGGCGCCATGGTCTTCATCTGGAAGTTCGTGATAGGTCCCACATCTGATTACTTAGGCAAGATCTACGAGCTCGCACCCGCATTTGCAGTCGCATGCATCGTTGTCGTTGCAGTAAGCCTTATCACCGGCAAGCCTGCCAAGGAAGTTACGGATGAGTTTGACAAGTTCAAGGCTTCTATCAAGGCTTGATCAGGTCTGATCTTAGATAGTTTGCACTATGCCGTCTCGAATGAGACGGCATTTTGTTTAGTGCGGCACAGGAGAGATCTTCATCTCTCTTTGAAAATATCTATTTTATTTTATAAAAAACCCTAACTGTTTATCAAATATTCGTGTTACAATAGACGATGGGCGGGTTTATTCCGAACCATTTCGATCTCATATGAAGGAGGCTTGCAATGGATGTAAATTATTTGACGTCTGCCGAGAGAGAGACGATCATTTTCGAAGTGCTTATGATGCTCAGGAAGAGCATCCCCAACATCGTCCGTAAGACCGGCGTTCTGATCAATCAGGCACAGCCTGTCAGCATCGAAGAGAAGGGTAATGAGTTCAAGGTTACTGCTTATGTCAGAGCCGTTGATTATGCTGAGAAGTATATCTTCCTTGGTCCCTTCTATCTCAATGCAAGACGCAAGGGTGACGGATGGGAAGTTGATGAACCCAAGTTCGACAGTGCCATCGATGGCTGCTTCTACGATGTTGTAGGTATCAATGCAAGCCACCTTAAGATCTACAGCCACATGGCCGTATTGAATGAGAAGCCTCTTTACTTTTATGACTGCGCATCCGCGACGCTGACCGAAGCTACTGAGAGTACGGACGGAAATATCGTATTCAACATGAAAGATGGAACAAGTGATACTTTCGTATGGAATCTTACGACACAGAATGTCGATTTCATGAATAACCTCATAAGGATCCTCGATATAATGATCAGCTCTGCTGAACCGTTTGAGAGAGAGCCTGTTCAGGAAGAAGAACCTGTAAGAGGATTCGGACCGAGAGCCATGGCAGAGGAAGCACCCGCTCCTTCAAGACCTGCAGCGGTAAGACCGGCTGCAGCTTCTTCTGAACCTGCCGAGGTTCCTGCAAATCCGGCAT
>AUXO014099910.1_pt1 | contig 11893 bp, 14 predicted proteins | sample 768731 | NCBI WGS metagenome assembly AUXO01 (sample SAMN02715735, study PRJNA202380) | gut metagenome | biome: sheep rumen | host: Ovis aries | place: New Zealand: Palmerston North | reverse complement strand
CCAAAATTTGTGCAATTTGCACAACGAACACTTGTTCGCCTCTGTCCGGATGGATTTGTGCAATTGTTACAAAAATAATTAGCAAAGTTTGTTAACACAAATTCTTCACATATGTTAAGATATAATTCTAAAATTAAATAATCAAAATTGGAAAGGGGTGAATATATGATTAGAATTTGGTATGTTACTAATGGAGTGGATGTTAAAACGCTTTATAGTTATCGTGACGCGATGGAATTTTTAAGCGTTAACGAAGATTATTATCTAATGATGGATTAATGAAAGGATGGTGAAAGAATGAGTAATTCAATGTATGAACAGTATGGTTACAAGTCCGCGCGCGACTTGATGACCGATTTAGCGCGCGACATCTCTGACGGTGATATGATTCGTATCATTAGACTTACTCCCGAAACCATAATGTACGGTTACAGATTTGATGGTGGGTATTGGTCGATAATATATCATCATCAGAACCGTTGTTGGAGGGTGGCGTCAATTGACTATCACGACACCGAGGAAGAATTGAATAGTTTGATGGAGGCAATGTCATGGTAATAATTCGCGGAACAGGGTTTAGCATGAAGCGGAAGCACACACCGATTTGCGAAATCTTCGAAGTGTTAAACGAAATGTACAAGACAGGCATCATCGGTGGTTATCTCTGTAGTATAGACGATGATGGCGACTTGATAATCACAATCATAGAAAGGGGGTGAGTACATGAGCGACAAATGGAATGAGTTTTTTGAGAAACAGGCTTTGGAAGACATGAAAGCAATATCTTCACCAAATTCGAATGGTGATGAAAATCCCGATTCCGAAGCCGAGAAAGCGGGCGAAAATGCCGAGAAGAATATTAACGACTCCTCGGACGAAGGCAAGGTTGGCACAGAAGCCAAATCAGAAACCAAAACAGAAATCAAATCAGAGAAAGGAACAGAAAATCATGAAGGTTCAGAATCAGAAGAAACAGGAAAAGAAACAGTATGACGAAAACACTATTGATGGCGTAACCATGAGGGTATACGAATCGGGGTTCGCATCACTCGCGATCAATGTTAGTGGTGGTATACTTGTGGTAAACGGAAAAATCCGCTTCACGAAGGATGGCAAGGCATTTTTCGCATTCCCTTCTTACAAGGGTGATGACGGGAAGTATTACAACCACGCTTATACGGTGGATGATACCGATGGCGAAAATACACTTAAGGATACCATTGCAATGCTTGTAAATTCGTTGGTTGATTCCGATGTAAAATAACAAATAACAAACCGCACACATACACAACGGGGCGACTAATCATCGTCCCGTTTTTTATTGCAATTTGACAAAAATTGATCGATTTGTTATTGTGAATATGTTACAAAGTTTATAACAACCTTAAAGGGGGTACAAAATGGCTACATATAAACAGGCAAACACAGTTTTAAATTCATTAATGTCACAGTTTCGTGGTACAAGCGGTTTAACCAAGACCGATTTAACTGGGCTTATCTCACTCGGACAGGCTTCCATTTCGAGCGATAATTTTAAGGATGCCTATGGTCACGCCATATCAGACATGGTGGGCAAGACCGTTATCAGTTACCTTAAAAGCACACTTGAATTGCCCGAAATTTACCGCGATGGCTTTGAATTTGGTGGTATCCTTCGAAAAATTAGGATTCATCCGAATGCAATGAAGGAAAATGAGTCCGTCAAAATCGGTGAAAATGGTTATACACCTAATCCATTTGGCATCAACAAATTTTCCTATAGTGAAAAGTTTTTTGGCGATTTTGACGCGTGGTCTGATGTGACAACCGTACCCGATGACCTATTCAAAAAATCATTCCATAGCGGGGAAGAATACGGTGCTTTTATCGATGGTGTTATGGGTTCAATTGCATCCAATTTCACCGCCCACACAAATCTTATGGGCAAGACTGCCGTTACCAATTTTATTGGTGAGAAAATTCATGCAAATAATGGCGTGATAAATCTTCGTACTGAATACAACACGGCAACACGTTCTTCGCTCACCATGGATGATTGCTTGAAATCACAGGATTTCTTAAGATATGCGGGCATGAGGATTCGAAACATATTTAACTATATGCACGACGACAACACCATTTTCAACGTTGGTCATATTCCGACAAACACGCCCGATTCCGAGATGCTTGTATATATGCTCACCGATTTTGTAAGCGCGTACAATACATACTTACTTAACGGTGTATCCATCTTTAATACGGATTTCTCAAAGCTTCCGTACTACCGTGAAATGGACAAATGGCAGGCACCAAATACAACGGCATATGACATTCCTTCATTTGGCGGTAATAGCGCAATCAACATCACTACTGCAAGCGGTCACGATGTTTCAACATCTGGTATCATCGGCATAATTGCTGATAGGGAGGCTATTGCCAACACATCCGAAGATATATACGTTACCACAGACCGTTACAATGGCGCTCGGTATACAAACTATACGCATGGTGCCGTGGAACAGTACATAAATGATTTGGACGAACAGGGTGTAATATTCACCATTGCCGACACCAACACCGAAAGCACCACAAGCACCAAGTTATCAAAGAAATAAGCTTTCACCATTCTCCTTCTCCACATCACACGCCCCCGTGCTAATCAATTGCTCGGGGGCAATTTTTAAAGGAGGCATCAATGCAAATAACTTTATATACTCAAACCAAACCATATAATTCCATAGCACGGAACATGACCAATCCCGTTACATTGACGGGGGTATTGCGTAATGCTTGTGATATTTTGAATGTGGAAATTGAAATCGAATATAATGCCGAGAATATAAATAAAAACTATGCCTATATTCCCGATTTCGGGCGTTATTACTATTTTAGAAAGCCTCCCACCATTGAGGGCAAAAGAATAGTTTTGCATTTGCATGGTGATAGTTTGTACAATTTCCGCAACAACATATATGCCTCATACTGTGTGGCAGAACGTTCTTCATCAAACTATGACCTAATGTTGCCCGATTCCGTGGTGATGGGTGAACAGGGGTACAACATTTTTAATCGCGTGTTACCTTATAAATTTCATCCCGAAAGCGGACAGTATATTTTGACAATAGCGGGGGGTGTTTAATCATGGCATGGGAAGACATTGAATATTTTTCTGACCTAAATCCAAACTGTACGGCAAAACTCACCATTAAAAGCACAAATGGTTGGAGCGGTGATGTTGTCCGCTATGGTTATAATGTTGATATTTCTCAAAGGCAATTCTACTTTAAAATGGATGGGGAAATCACAGGCACTCCGTGGGGTACATTTCGTACTTATACTGACGGCGCTTGTCGGTCGGGTGTGCTTGACGTTGCTGATGCTATTGTTGGCATCTCTCTTGAACATATGGGGAAATATTTAAACTCCACATACAATTATGAAGTCGTCCAATTCAAAGGGAAAGATAATAACAACGATTATCCTTCATGGGGCGCACAGGAAAATGATACGGAATTGCGACTCATGTCTGATTGTTTTACTTGCGATTTAATGACCGTTGTGGACGAAAATGGGAATGAAACGGAGTATAACGATGTCAATTACAATAATGTAACATGGCTCACAGGTGAGATTCTCAATTATATTGAGTGCCAAATAAACGACTATCACTTTACTGTCGAAATTGATACCGATTTGCCGATTTTCGAAACTGACGCAGATTTGCTTGAGTATTGCCAGAGTGGTGGTACGGTTACAAATAAAATCCTCAATTCAGCATCATACGATCCCGAAGAGGAATACATTAACGACCAAAAATATTATAAGTTAAAAAATCTGTATGCACGGGGTTCGGGAAGCACATGGACACCACAGTTAAATGTTAATTACCGAATAAAACCTGTTGGCGGAAAAATATGTATATACCATCACACGCCCACAGAATCAGAACCATATGATTGGATTTTGTACAATCATAGTGGTTATAAAAAATATTCAAGCAAAGGCATCACATACGATGACGATGACGATTTTACAAGTGTATCAACCATTGAAACACATTTCTTGTCAAAGTCGGTGAAATTTGATGATACATCCTACCGCGTGAATATTTTTGATACGGATATTCCTCGTTGGCAGACCAAAGAAGATGCGGACGATTATATTAATGGATTAAAAGATATATCCGAATGCTTGAATTATGATTATATCGTCCGTACAAACCAAGAAATACTCGGCCCCGAGATAGGTTTAGCTGACGCGGGGGACGATAATGGCACTAACGGTATGGTATATGCCTATGGCGCGCGGATGTACGTTATGAGCAACATTCAGTTAGCAACATTTTTTTCCGATGTCTTTAACACGGCGAACATTGAAGATATTTTGGAGGGCACAAAATTATTTGGGGCAAATCAGATAAATGCAATTAGTGGTATCACTTATTTTCCATGTGCAATATCTGAATTTTGTGAAGTCGCATCAGCGGGAGCGACACCGCACGTTGGCACATGGGTATGTCCAACCGCATCAAGTGATGGATATGTCACCAAAAATAACAAAATGATTGATTGTGGAGGCGACTTTTTGAAGCCAATCTATGGAGATTTCCGCGACCTAGAGCCATATCAGCAGTTATGGGTAACATTACCATTCTGTGGGATGCACCAATTGCAATTATGTAAATATCTCAACCGATACATCTCCTTCAAATACTCAATCGATGCCGTGACGGGTGCTTGTTCCTGTCATGTTTATGCCGATGGGATAGAATTGGATACATTTGATGGGGTATGCTCCTCACAACGATGTATTTCTGCCATTGACCAGACTACCTATTTGAGCAACGTTATCGGTGCGGTCAATTCCGCTTTGCCATCAGCGGGCAGTATGATTGGGGGCGGAGCGCAAGCTATCGGCGGTGCGGTGTCGGGTGATGTTGGTTCTGTCGTTGGCGGTTCGGTCGGATTGTTAGGCGGTGGTGCAAGCGGTGTATTAGGAGCATATAATGTTATGCAAGCGGTCGATAACCCGCCCATGACAACACGCGGAAGCTCAAGCGGGTGCCTTGGATTTTTCGGATGCACACAAATCCATATGCATTTCTTCCAAAAGAAGACCGTCAAACCGATTCATGCATTAATGCTCTGTGGCGCACCGAGTAATGTATCGGGTACGGTATCATCCTTCGCGGGATACCTAAAGTGTTCTACATTTAAAATGGCGGATGGGTTCACAGGAACAAATGATGAATTAAATGAAATAATGCAATTAATGCGAAACGGCATTTATGTATAGGAGGAATAATATGAAAACGATAGCAAGTACACTTAAAACGGCACTCAAAAATATGTATGATGTTGCTGATGTTTCCGAAGGGTTCAATTATTGGTTTTTCAAATTTTTGGGATTTGCTCTTTCGATATTTGAATATGAAAATCTGCCCGAATCAATCCCATCCCGTGAATTGGAATTGCTATTCATATTACAGGGGTATGCGACTCCCTTCTATGACAACAAGGGTTATCCTGTTGCCGTACCAACCAACATTTTTGGGTATGACAAATATTATACACCTAATGAGGGGACATACGGGAATGCCATCATACCAACAAAAACGCTATACTTTCAGAATAATACCGAGCATAAACAAAATGCCGTATTGATGTTCAACAACGACTTGCACACCAACATATTTTACTTGCGGTCTGATGGAGCGTTATTAACATTAATTCAAAGATATGCCCGTAGGATGGCTGATTTGGAATCCTCTGAAAACATATACACAGTAAAGACACGGTTTGGTAAAGCCCCCGTTGGTAGCACGGATTCTGTGCGGAATAGCATAAAGAATTTTATCGATAAAATCCTAATTGGAAAATTTGACACCATCACAGACGATTCCATAATTAACTGTTTCCGAACGGTTGATTTCGGCAACAACACTAATGAAAACCTTATGACATTCGCTACCGCGCGCGACAAAATCATCGAACAGTTTTTCCGCGATATCGGGGTTAAAATGGCTAATCAGAAAAAGGCACAGGTTACATCAAATGAAATTGAAAGTGATGAACAGTTATTGCTGATATCAATTGACGATATGCTGAAGACCAGAGAACAGGGCATCAAAGATTTCAATGAATTTTTCCATACGAATGCTTCGGTCAGAATTAACCCGAAATATAACCGCGCTAATTTTACTGAAACAAAAACTGTTGAACAGGAAGATGGTGCTGAATCAGAAATAGAAACAGAAACCGAAAAGGGGGATACTGAAAATGAGTAAACCAATCAAAAAATTTGACAGGGCACACATTGGATACTATGTTAATTATGTGGTTGAGAACAATACTCAACCGTTCCAAATCGTGGGTACTTTGGCTGAAAATCTGACCGAGACACCAAACGCATCCTATATAAACGATGATTGGTTCAAGTATATCAGCGCTGAAACACATAACCCCCGTCCGATTATATCTGGGAACACGGTTATAAATGCGGTGAATAATGTGTCGCGGATAGACGATTATATCATTAAAAACTTTTCCTGTCGGTATGTTTTTTCCGATGATTTTTGTGCTTGGGTGGATTATGATTTTAAGCCCGCAGATGTGCTGACCATTTCTGCTCCATTGATTTTTCAGAAGATAGCACGGTCAAAAGTACGGTCATTATTTGAGAATAAGAGGGAAGAATACAAGCGGTTATGGGAAATGCAAACCGCAGAATATAACCCTTTGAACGATTTCGATAATTATGAGAAGGAAACCCACAAGGGTACGGACACGACTACTCACGGTGGGAAGGATACCACGCAAAATACGGGTTCTGATACTACCGCACATAGCGGGAAGGATACCACACAGAATACGGGTACAGACACGACCACAAGAACAGGCTCACAATCCAATTCGCATAGTGGCACAAACACCAATGCCAATACTGGTACGGATACCAACAATGGATTCACATACGCTTTTGATTCGGTCAATGATGTTCAGAAGGATAAGAACACGACCACCTATGGGAAGAGCGAAACGACTACCTTCAACGACACCGTTTCTACCACATATAATAGTGTGGCAGATGCTACGGTACACGGTCTGAAGTCAGAATTGACACATGGCGAGTCAATTGAGACGACTCACGGTCTGAAGACCGAGTTAACACATGGTGAAACAATTGGTTTGGCTCACGGGGAAATCATCGAGAAAGAATCACGGGGTTCAACGATGTCCCCCGCAGAATTGCTGACCGAACACAGGAAGATGTGGGAGGAGTTTAATCTTCTCGGAATCATTGCGACCGATGTAATAAAAGAAATTTCAGTTTAAAAGGGGGCGCGCATATGGGTTTATTATCCAAAAATAAAAACGAATTTAAAAAATCAAAACAACCCCGTTGGGTATCGTCTGAAAAAGTAATGAATTTAGCAAAGCAGAACCATATTCTCTGTGTGCTTGGAGCGTGGTCAAACGGCAAGTCGTATGCGTGTAAGAATGGTGTCGTTCGTGAATGTTGGAAGAACAAGACGCGGTTCGCATTTGTCCGCAGAAATGATTTGGAAAACAAAGATAGCATCATTGAGAATTATTTCCTTGATTGCAACGTGGAAGATATTACTGATGGGGAATATAATGGCATTGTGTGCTACCGAAAGGATATCTATCTTGCGAAATATGATGCTGATACTGAAAAATGGAAAAAGGGTTATTTAATCGGTCATGGTTTTTCTTTGTCAGCATATGCTCACACCAAATCGGGGGTGTATCAGAATTATGAATATATGCTATTCGAGGAATTTATCACAACGGGACAATATCTGTCGGGGGAATTTTCCGAACCATATCGTCTGATGCGACTCATGTCTACCGTCTTCCGAAACAACGATGGTCACGTTATCCTTGTCGGAAATACCATCACTCCGCTATGTCCATATATGAGGGAATGGTCATTGGATATGAAAGGTTTGGAACAGGGGCAGACACGCAATTTTGATTTTGAAAACAGTTATGGGAATGTCACCAAAATCTGCGTTTATTTGACCGAGCCAACCGATAAAAAATCGAATATGTTCTTCATGCATGAGAAGGAAATACACGGCGGGGCATTCCATAGCGCGGAGCATGACCATGTGAATGGTGATATATCAAAAGCTAATGTGATTTACACCGCAGTTTTCAGTTATGAGAATAAGATGTTCTTGGGGCAATTCGTGGAATTGGATGGTGCGCATTTTTGGTACATCTCACCAAAAACAAGCGAAATAAAACCGAATACTCGCACGTTTGGCGACTTGCGGATTCAATCAGATTTGCATACGAAGGGGATAACCCCCATCCATCCGAATGAAATGAAATTGCTTGATTATTTGAATGCGGGGAAAATAAGATATTCTGATAATCTGACAGGAACATTGTTCATCCAAGTTTATAACAAATTGCGGATGTTCAACACCCGATTTGCATAAAATAACGGGGGCATCTAACCCCCGTTTATTCTTTTAATTTTCAAACTGTTTGATTTTTAATTTGTTTGAGCGCGCGCTATATGTCACAAACATTTTTTTAAATTCTTCATAATCCCAATCACTAAATTTTTCAAAATAGTTTTTTAACCATTCATCAGCAATATTGAAATACATTGCCTTTGTTTGGGGACTTGTTCCGTTATTTAATCCCGCATTTCCATAATGTAATGCATCAAGTTTTAATTCCAGAATGGCGGTGATAAAATCCCGTGCAATTATATCATTTTCAAGAAATGCCTTATAGTTTTGTTCGTTCATGCGTGATTCACTCCTTTCTCAATTAATTCATTGTAATAATTTAATATGAAATCATCGTTACCGATCGATAACGTTTTTTCATTTTCTGATATGATGACAAAGTCCGCACAATATTCGGTCTTCCCATTTCCGACATCATAAAAATCGGGGGGTACGGATTTGTATTGGGCTTTTGTGCTACCACACGTTTTGAAGACGAAATTATCTTTTAGATTTTTTATCGTCCCCAATTCATCGGATGAGTAGATGTAGTTTGGCTTCCCGTCCACCACATCAATTAATCGCCTATTGGCTACACCCGATATGGTAACGTGCAATTGATTTTTTGAGACATACGCATAGCATTTTGAATGAAGGAAGCGGAATTGTGTTCCTGTATCCTCCAAGTCGAAGCTATCGTATGTGATTTTATTCCCGTCTGAATCGGTGATGTATAAGCCATTCTCAATGGCATTTTTGTATTTCTTCTCATTGAGGGCATTAATTTCTTTCTCAATTTTTTCGTCGTAGATGTAATATATCGAGTCCGTGTCGCAGTAAATGAAATTCTCTCCGCAGATGTCGATATATTTAAATAATTCATATCGCGCACAGGCGGTGATGAATACTGACCAATAATATGGAAGAAATCCCGTTGATGTATTAGCGGTATAGTATTTTTCGGGATGTTCCTTGTTGCGGTATATGCCGTAATTGTCATCAATTTTTTTCTGATAGTCAATCCATGCGGGGTTAATTTTGCCGTTGTCATCACGAACGAAATCGGCTTTGCAGAAATCCATTGCCGTGAGACCGTATAAGCCATTCAAAAAGTTTTTCGATTTAATCAAGCGGATTTCTGCATCATATATCTCATCACGCGGTGCCTCGATAGATTTCAAATAATTGACGCGCTTTTTCAAATCGGTCTTATACTTATAATACTCATCAATCTTCTTGATAAACCAATTGGGTAACGGGCGGGCAATGGCTTTGAAGGCAAATAACACTTCACATTTCTTGAATTTGTATTGTTTCAATATTATTTCCAAATCGTACTGTGTGACATACGTTATAAACTTACCGCTACATTCAAGTACGCGACCATTATCGCAGAAAAACTTTACTCCCTTCTTACTCTCGCATTTGGAGCGACTTAAGTATGGGGCAAGAGTTTTTTTGCTTTTCAATTCCAAGCCGACAAACCCTACTACTCCCCATACGCAATATCCTTCGGTGTTAAAATCAGCCAATGTGGGATTTTTTATTTCGATGATTCGCCCCGAGGGGAATTTATATTTGCGCATTACCGATGGATAATGAGAGCGAAAATCACGGTGCTTGATATAGTCGAAAATCGTTTTACCGCGCAAAAACCTATTGCCATGACAATAACCCCCCGCAAAGGTTTTGCGTAAAAATTTAAACTTTCGGGGGGTGGGCATGGTGTAAAGAAAATCCTTTCGGTATCCATCTGTCGTGTATGCCTCTATTCGGCACTCGTTGCGGATTTTCCCTGTACTTGTAAGAGGGGCGGTGGCAATGTTGTATCCGTTTAATTCCCAATCTTTCAATAACGATTCCTGTAAACCATAGACATCGTTCAATTGGTAATCAATATCGTTTTGGGTTAATTCATCGGTGCTATAGTGAATAGCGGAATAGTCCACAACGCCGACTAACTTTTTGTGTGTTACATCATATGTGTTACAGACGTTTTCGAGCGAATTATTGAAATACACAAGTGAATCCTTCAAGATGATATGGTCGCCTATATCAACGCTAATGACATGGCGTCTGTCGAGGAAGAATTCACGTTTGATAATAAAGTTTTGCTTCAAAATTTGGTAGACATATGTGTAATCATACGGGGCATTGTGGGCGTACATCACCACCTTGTAACAGGCGTTATATTTGTGGGATAACTCCGCTAAATAGTTTTCGATTTCCTTCAACACTTGTGCAAACTCAAAAACATCCCGCCCGAAAATGGCTAATTCTTTGGAGGCATCAATACATAATGCCCATGAGTATATCCAAGCTAATGGATGCTCGGAATCATGGTTGTGGCTCGTCTCCGTATCGAACGTTAGGGGAAGGTTGAATAATTCACACTTCCGCTTCTTAATGGTCTTGGGGGTGAACGATGTCAATATTTCGGCATAATTCATGATTTCATTCCTCTCTTCGCTAACGTGGTTATTGCTCGGTCAAATTCGTAATCCTCGTCGGAATAGAACAAGTTAATTATATCCTCGTCGTAAGGGGCTTTTTCATCTTCTTGGCGTTTACCAAAGCGCTTCTGATAAATCAGCTTATTGATTACTTCCTGTTTCAAGTCCGCATATTTTTCGCCGTTTAGTGACCGAATGTACATATCTGAAAAACCATATTCTTGGGTGTAAAACGCTTTCGCAATTGCGTCGGCGGTAACATCTTCCACATCATCCAAATACGCTTTAATCATTTCATCAGTTATTTCTTCATCTTTATATTCAATATCCTCCTCTTCTTTAAAGTATTCCTTAACGCTTTGGGTTACCTTCTTTATTTCTGAAATCGTGGATGGTGTGGATGTAAAATCTTTTATTAATGCTTCTACCGCTTGCATTTCTTCTTTCGTCATGTTCTTAACATCTGTGCGGATTTTTAGTCCCCCACCTGTTGTGGCTTTGGATGTGGGGGTTCTCACGCCCGCTTGCTTGGTCGTGATGATGTTTTCCTTGCCGTACTTTGCGGAAACGATTTTGCGGTATGATTGTGTGCCTGTATAACCGCGTTTTTCTAATTGCTTGATACGTTCGTTGATACGCTTAATTTCACTTGCCAAGTGTACTTGGCGCGTGGTGAGTCCACGGATTTTTAACTGTTTAATTTGACCGCGAGTGGATGGTTTGATTGTTGGATTTTTGCTTGCCATGATGATTGTTTCCTTTCCTTGTTCGGGACAATTCCCTGACCTATATTATACCAAATAGATATGACACCGTGTTGATTAGGTGGTGATAATAATCACCAAAATTAAAGATCTTTGAATTGTAACAATTGCACAAATCTGTCCGGACAGAGGCGAACAAGTGTTCGTTGTGCAAATTGCACAAATTTTGGTATAAAAATGACGTGGTTTGTTGGTTATTTATATACTTT
>AUXO010301329.1_pt1 | contig 11893 bp, 9 predicted proteins | sample 768731 | NCBI WGS metagenome assembly AUXO01 (sample SAMN02715735, study PRJNA202380) | gut metagenome | biome: sheep rumen | host: Ovis aries | place: New Zealand: Palmerston North | reverse complement strand
CGTGCACTCGCGCTCGACGAGCATCTTGGCGTGCGCTTCGCGCTCCTCATCCCAGCCGATGACGCGGCCCTGCCCGTCGAGATAGAACGGCCCCTCAAACGTGAAGCCCTTCGTGCCGACGAGCGCGTAATCTTCGTAGGCAAAGAAATTATTCTGCAGGAAGGACAGCTTCCCCGCAAAGCGGCGGTTGAGAGAGGCTGTCCTCTTTGCGTCCCAGAACATATCGTGGTTGCCGCGCAGCAGGATCTTGCGTCCCGGCAGCGCCTCGATGAATGCGAGATCCTGCTCGCACTCCGCGAGCTTGCGCCCCCAGGAGTGATCGCCCGTGATGACGAGCGTGTCGTGCGGCCCGACGAGCGCCTCGCAGTTCTGCTTGATTTTTTCTTCATGGTGCCGCCACACCGCGCCAAAGACGTCCATCGATTTCTCGGGCGTCTGGAACGAGAGGTGAAAGTCACCGATTGCAAAGAGAGCCATAACGAATCCTTTCTTGCTGAGCTTGATTTTATAGAACCAATACATATTTCTCTGCCAGCGGATAAAATCCTGCTGTACCATGCCTGTGCCATGAAATGTGATGAGGGAGATAATACGATGAGCAAGATAAACGAAATAAACAAGATAAATGAGATAGAAGGGAAACAGCTAATCGTGATCAACGGCAGGAAATGGCAGTGCGACGACCTTCTCGCCACGATCCACGCAGCAGGGAAGGGATGCCTTCTCCTGCAAGAGCCAGAGCCGCGCGCCCTACTCGTGCAGCCCGTCGAGCAGGAAGAGATTGTTGCGCGCAAGGGGCTCTTTGAGGAAGTCAGCGCCATTGCCGCTGCTGTCAGCATGCCGCTGGCTGTCGCCTTCCTTGCCGTCGAGGAGTGGAACCATCAGCTCTCCCCGTGGACGGCACCTGCCGTCTTCGGCAAGCAGGATTTTGGCGCAGGGGCAGAGGAGACGCTGAAGTCCATCGAGGCCATCCTGCCCGCGCTTAAGAGTCATTGTGCTCTGGCAGAGGATGCGCCCGTCGTACTCGGTGGCTACTCCCTCGCCGCGTTCTTCTCACTCTGGAGCGCCTACGAGAGCCAGTCCTTTGCTGCCGTTGCCGCCGCATCGCCGTCCGTCTGGTTCCCCGGCTGGCTCGACTACGCCAAAGCCCACGAGCCAAAGGCAGGCATCATCTACCTGAGCCTCGGCGACCGCGAAGACAAGACCCGCAACCCCGTCATGCGTACCGTCAGCGCCTGCATCAAAGAGCAGCACGCCCTGCTACAAGGTGCCGGCATCAAGACCACCCTCACCTGGAACCCCGGCAACCACTTCCAGCATCCCGAACAACGCTGTGCCAAGGCGTTTATTTGGTGCCTCGAGCAACTGTTACTATATTAATAAAGGCTCATGAAGGGAAAAGTCCTATTTTACAATATAACCTGGATGAAAGGAGATACAATCCTAAAAAAATCTGCTAAAGTGTTAGTATGATCTTGATTTTTTTATTAAAACAGTGTATTCTGAATATATCAGCTGGATAGTTGAAGGTGTGGCCGGATGGTCGTCAAAACTGTTTTTTAGACCGACGGGATGTCGGTCTTTTTTGTTGAGATTTGCAGAGAGGAGCTATCTGATATGTCAGAACAATTCATTATTCGCTTTGAAGGCCGTCCAGGGGAATTGACGATTGGTGACATGAAGAAAATCAGTGGCCATGTGAGCGGCCGCACGTTTGCTTCTATCATCGATCACTTGGGTTTAGAGGCAAATCCTCGTGAGGCAAAAGTCGGTGCGGTGACCGATGCGATTCAAGAAACAATTCGCTTGACACCTGAACTGCTGCCTTTCAAGACGAAGGGCGTCTTGCTGGCTGTTTCTAGCTACGAGGCACTGGAACGCAATCGTTATCGCATTGCACCAGTCAATCAACGCATAGAGGGGATCCTTGATGGTGGTCATAATACGTTGGCCATTGGCATGTACATTCTAAGTAAAGCGTTAGAAGCAAATGAGCAAAAAATTTCTCATAAGGTCAAGAATTGGGACGAATTTAAAGCAAGCTGGAAGACCAATCATGATATTGTTGAGGAATATCTAATACAAGAAAAGGGAAAGGCAGAATCACCGATTGATTTTCTCATTCCTGTAGAACTGCAAGTGCCAGCAGATATGAATGATACGGCTGGCGTACGAAACTTCAGAAATCATCTTTTCGATATTTGTGAATCGCGCAATAATAATGTCGAATTGCAACTTTCAGCTAAAGTTCATCAGAATGGCTACTTCAATGAACTTGAATTGATGATGCGCGAACACAACGAGAACATTGCAGATCGGATTGAATGGAAGACGAATGATGGGGGTGCTGTAAAGGTACAGGATTTGATTGCCCTTTCATGGATTCCACTGCAGCTTGTTAATCCAGTACGCGAAGCAAAAGATCCTAAAAAGATTTTCAATCCAAGTGAATTCAAAGAAACGTACATGTATAGTTCAAAAGGGCAATGCCTGAAATTATTCGAGCGCCTGATGAGTTCTCCTGATGTCTCAGAGAAGTCAGCTGGTGATTATACAAAGGATATTATTAATGAAGAAGTAAAATCTTCGTTCAAGATTACAACAATACTTCCAGAACTATACGATTATATCTATGCGCGATTCGCTGACCTTTATAATGGCAATGATGGTTCTTTCGGACGTATTGGAGCGGTCAAGAAGCTCAACAACAAGACCAAGAATAAGAAAACGCCATTTGGCGGTGAGCCGATAAAATCCGATGTCAATATCAGTCCGGATGGCTTTATACTTCCATTATTCTATGGACTTCAGGCATTATTAGAGAAAAAGAAAGTCAATGGAAAGACCACCATTGACTGGGTTACTGACCCAAAGATCTTCTTGGATAAACACTTGTCGAATATCATGGGTGAATACAAAGGCCTGTTTGCACTCTGTGATTATGATCCACAAAAAGTTGGCAAAGCAGAGCAGTGTTATAAGAATGCATTGAATAGCTTCAAAATGGCCTTGATGCAGGACAAGATTGCTAGATGATGAAGCAATAAGATATTGAATCACGATCATGTGGAAGAGGGGAGTTATATGCGAGAGGATGGGAAATGGCGATTCGCCTCGAACAACAAGGGGATTGTCGATGGGTTCAATGATCCGGGCATTGAGACGTTCAGTGCAAATTCAATTGCATCTATGGTTCGAGAGGTCATTCAGAATTCTGTCGATCAGCAGGTGGATGACAGTCGACCGGTTGTCGTCGATTTTGATTTCTTCCAAGTCACGCAGGATGAGATCCCCGGTGGCAGGCAGTTGGGAAATATCTTTGACCGTTGCATTACGGCATCGAAAGGAGATCCTGTAGCGACGGGATTCTTCCAGCAAGCGCAGAAGCTGATGAAGGGCAAGATTGATGTCCTGCGCATCAGTGACCACAATACGACAGGGCTTGTCGGTGCGGAGACAGATGATACAAAAACGCCTTGGCATCAGCTGGTGAAGGGGCGCGGTTCATCCAACAAGAATATCAATTCCGGAGGCAGTTTCGGCATCGGCAAGGCCGCTCCTTTGGCTTGCTCCTATTTCCATACCATCTTCTATGCATCAAAGGTAGACGCTATCGATTCTTACGTCGGTGTATCACGGCTGCTCTCATTCAAAGAGAAAGAATCTGGATTCTTTGGCAAGGAATACACGACGACTGGCACGGGGTTTTATTCGTCTTCTGACAACATGAATGCCATACTCAAGCCGTTTGCCATGGGGCATTTCAAACGCAGGGACAATGGCACCGACATATACATCCTGGCACTTGAGAAGGACAAAGACCTCTACGGGACAATCCGTTTGGCTGTCCTCGAGAATTTCTTTGTCTCGATTGAATTCCAGAAGCTCATCGTACACGTTGGTCAAGATACAATCAATCGCAACAGCTTGGCACAGTATATCGCGCAACTTGATGACAAGAAATACGCTGCACTGAAGGATTACTACAATCTCCTGATCCATCGCCACGATGACCCAGAGGAGAATCGTGTCATTTCCTTAGATGCCGACGAATACGGCAAGAAGTACGGCATCAAGGATGGAGAATGTACACTGCTGCTTCATCAAGGGGAGGACCTGAATCAGCGCGTCCTCATGACGAGAAAGACGGGCATGACACTCTTCCCGCAGAGCCGACTCGGGAACAGCATTTCCTATACTGGTATCTTACTGATTCAAGGCGATACCATGAATCAAATCTTCAAGACGATGGAGATGCCGGCCCATGATAAGTGGGAGCCGGGCCGATGCAAGGTCAACAAGACCTTCTATGAAAATGCTTACACCGATCTGAAACAATATCTGCGCAAGAAAATCATAGAGAATTTCGGCGCACCACAGCAAGATATCGAGGCTGCTTACGGTATGGATGAGTTCTTTGCCGATGCCGCAGGAGATGGAGCTCTAAATGTTGAGATCAAGGAGCAGAAGCCAAAGGCAAAGATGATAAAGAGAAAGGCTCGTCGTCGTCGGACAGATAGAGAAATCAAGGTAAAGGAACCGCTAGAGGAAGGCGGACTTGATGACAATCCACGCACAGATGCTAAGAAGGATGATCCGAAGAAGGACGGAAGGACTACAAAAGATCCTGCAGATCCTGCAAAAAAGAAGTACAATTTCAAGTTCCGAGCTGTCAAGAAACGACTGGTTGCCAATAACATGATGAACGGAGAGTTCACACTTGCGTTCACGATCCCCATCAGCAAGTCACGAATCCGCCTAGAGGTCGTCGGACTTGCCGAACGCGGCAACTATAAGATCCCTGTTCACAATGTACGGATTGATGGAAATGATTCAGCAGTAGAAGTTGAGAAAAACAGCATCACATTTGGTCCTGCAAAAAAGGGGCAGACAATCGCTGCGCATTTCTCAACGGGCTTCCAAGGACCGATGATGATGGAGGTGAACTACTATGAGGCTAAATAAGGGACTCACCCCATATCCTGTGCTCAGCAGTATGGATGACGATTATGTTCGTGGAAGTTTTCGGGCAGAGGTACAGGAAGAGATATCCTTCGGACAGCTGAAACTCAGCATTGACTATATGCTCGACGAGCCTGGTCTACAGGAATTGTTCGCACAGGGGAAGGTCAGCTATGCAACACATGTGGAATGTTCTCTGGTCGGCTATCGTCAGCTTTTCTCATCGAAGAATAATCATGAGGATGTGACCATCGATGCAGGGAATCTCACGAATGAAGTCGAGATCAGCACCTACATTGTCGCAACAGAGGATATACACGGATATCACAATGAACAGTTCAATATCGGATTCGGCAAAGGCGCTTCATTCGATATCTGGAGGGGCGGTATCCTTGCCATCGGACCAGAGTATACGATTGATATCAATCGCGATGGCAAGAACTACGACAAGATGGCCGATATCCTCGCCCTGGCTGTCGATGAAAGCAATCCCGGTGACGTCTGGGTTGACACCGAGGGCGATTGCCTGCGCCTTTATGTGAGCCGAGACCTTTTCAATGTCTACCATCGTCACAAAGCCAGTGATCGTTACTTGATGATCCAGATGTTCTTTGTCCCCGCTATCATGTCAGTCCTGATGGATATGAAAGATGTAGACGAGGAAAATGATGAAGGAATGGCTTCGTATCGCTGGTACGGTGTATTCGCAAAACTGCTCGAGCAGAATGGCATTGACATCAAGGATATCCAGCTGGGCACGGGCAACAGCAAGAAGAACATCGGACGGCTTGCACAGCAGATTTTTAAATACCCGCTGCTGCATGCGATGGATGAGCTAGAACGAGCAGAACACGACAGGGATGATGACGAATGAGACTGCAATATTTGACGGATGACGGAATCCAGTATCTGAAGGGAAACTTTGAGACAAATCTGCCGCATTATATTCAGAAAGATTTCGCCTTTTTTGCTAAAATGCTGAAAGAACATGATTTCCTGCAGGACACAGGCTATGATTTCAATCCATTTGTCACGAATCTGCAGGTGACGGGCGATGAATCAGCAGATGACGTCCACAACGCCGAAGTCATCCATCGGGCGCTCAGCAATCTTCCGTATTATATAGCAATTGACGAAAAGATATGGGCTGCTTTACTGCACACCTATTTATTTGATTTTGTCTGCGAGAAGAGAAAAGACTTCCTGGATGAAACGGTTCGGGATTACCAGAACAAGATATACAATTCTTTCTTCACCTATACGAGACATGGCAAGCGTAGGGGAACCTTCGTTAATTGTGTGGCCAGTCTGTACTGGGGCGCTGAGATGGTCTACGCCCCAGACAATCGAGATGATCCTTATGGACTGCTCAGGGAAATTGCTGCGACAGGCTATCCTAGTACAATTGTCATATTCTCGTCCAGTCGTATCCTCGGTCGGCGCGAGACGTGCATCGGTTTTCTCAAGGCAATCCACAAATTGCGCTTGGCGCAAAAATGGAATGTTGACCGTCCGGCTGTCGTCTCAGGTATCAAATACCTCAACCTCATTGCAGGACTCAGCATGCTTGACATGCGTTCCGAGGAAGAGATAGAAAACATGACAGAAACGTTCTACCAAGGATATTTCCAGACCCTGGAGCGTAAGGACAAGTAGTAGAGACTATGGCTTGATTATCCTGCATAGCAAAAGAAAACGCCCTTTCCATGTGCTGTTTCGCGAATGGGAAAGGGCGTTGCTGCCTGGGAAGCTGACTACGATCTGGGGATTTCCGGCTTAGGTAACGGGGAGTTACGCGGCCGTAGAAGGCGCGGGGATAAGGTAAAATATATTTCGCAAATTCAATTTCATAAAAAATAGACCATGTCTGGTAACATGCCAAAGCCAGACGGCTCGACTACCGATGACCATCAATTGCATCGTAGATGACAGCAAGATGCTGTGTTCGCTCTAAGGGGGAATCCCCTCTGTTACAGTATAACAGGAACGAAGAATGCTAGCAAGGAGTGTTAATTTTGATAAAGAAAATTGCCAATCCGTGCAATAGAGAGTAAAATGGATAAAGATAATATAGAGATCCCCAGTGACAGGCTTCTGCGTGGTTTGCTGCTGCTCAAGAATTTTGGATGGGGTCAATTGGTGCGTAAAGGAAAAGGTGAAAACATGGCAAGACAGTCTTATTTGGAACACAGCGCCGTGACGGTGCGAGATATTGAGTGGTCCAAAAATTTTTTTGAGAAAATCCTCGGCATGATAGAAACGCGCCGCAAGGAAAAAGATGGTCATCTCAAGATGGTCTGGCTCAAGGGTGGCGTGCAGCTTGTGGCCGCGCCAGAAGACTATAAAGCGGGACAGGGACATCATCTCGGCATCGTTGTCGAGGATATGCCCGAAGTCCTCAGGGAAATGCTTGCTGTCAAGGGTGTCCATCACATCGAGGGCAAGCCCGAAAAATGGGTGCAGCTGCCCGACGGCCTGACGCTCGAGCTGTTCCAGGAAAAGCCCGGTGCTATCCAAAACGTGCTGAATATCGAGGTAAAATAAAGCGTAAACAGAGCAGCCGTTCTGCAGGCGGCCCTGCTCGTGAATGACGTCTGCGCGCAGAAGGTCTGACGAGGCCGACACTGAAAGCGTTGCAGCATAAATAACCCCCCTGGCATGGCCAGGGGGTTATTTTCGTTTTCCGGGCCGGACAATGGGAAGCTTGCAGCCTGTATTCATCAGGCTGCTGTGGAGGTGGCGGCCTTTTTGGCTGCCGCCTGCGGGAACTGCTCGGGCAGGAAGCGCAGCAGGGGCCGGTAGACCATGAGGAAGAGGCCGACTTCCATGGGATAGCAGAGGAGGTTCTTGATGAGGCGGCTCAGGAAGATGGCCGAGGCGGCTTTGTGGTAGAAGATGGTCAGCCAGAGTGTGTTGAGGCCCAGGTGGATGAAGACCATGACGAGGAAGAAGGGGATGCAGGCGCGCAGCCATGTGACGCGCCTGCGGTAGAAGAACCAGCCGTAGATGTAGCCTGTGAGGAAGCCGGAGACGAGGAAGCCCGGGAAGAAGATGCTCGTGCCGAGCAGGGCCGTGCCGATGAAGTCGGCGGCCGCGGCGACGAGGCCGGCCTTCATGGGGCCGTACATCGCGCCGTAGATGGCGATTGGCAGGAAGCCGAAGGTGATGCGCACGAAGATCGTCTGGATGGCAAAGACATAGGAGAAGAGTACCGCCAGGGCCACGGAGACACCGGCGTAGACGAGTGGCTTGACAGAGAATCTGGACATGAAAAAAGACCTTCCTTTCCATTGTGATTTGTGGCACAAGCCCCTAGCTTCAGCTACGGGGATAACCTCATAAGCAATAAACGACAAGCTCCTAATCTCATAGTTAAAACAGCCAAATGGTTATTTGAAAACTTTCATATTTCCAATCCTGTTAAACCTTATCATGTTGTAAGTATCTCTACTTTTTGATATAATAAAATCAAGGAATTAAGCATGAGGAGGTGGCGATATGGTTAAACAAAGAAAAGACTGCTTCATTCTCCAGTTCAGACTGAAAACGGAACGATGGCAGGAAGATGTCATCGACAGCCGTCTGGAAGCTGGGCGAAAGATATATAATACTCTTACCAGCAAGAGTCTCAAACGGCTGAAAGAGCTCAAGAAAACAAAAGCGTATCGCAACCTCATCGAACGCCTGAATAAGGACAAAGAGCACGATAAACTAATCTGGGATGAAATCCATCAGCTCAGGCAAAAAGCTGGCTTAACAGAATATGGACTTTCCCGTATGGCCACACCGATACGGCAGCATTTCAAGAAACAGATTAACGCCCCTATTGCACAAGCCCTTTCCAAAAGGCTCTGGAAATCTTTTGAGAAACTATTCTATGGTGATGGAAAACGAATCTACTTCAAGAAATACGGACAGATTAATTCGCTGGAAGGGAAGACAAACGATACAGGAATTCGATTCAAGACAATTACCCGTACCTGCGAGTGGTCAGGGTTGAAGATACCCGTCCTTGTTGATGAAACTAACCTCTACGAGGTGGAATCTCTTACACATCCCATCGCTTACTGCCGTCTCGTGCGAAAGTTCGTGAGGGGGAAAAAGAAATACTACTTGCAGATCATCTTTCGAGGAGAGAAGCTAGCCAAGCGACGTAAGTCAGATGGCAGTTTCGTTCACATCCTTGGCAAAGGAGATGTCGGTATCGATATCGGTACATCGACCGTAGCATGGTCTTCCGAGTCTTCGATAAAAATTGTAGAACTTGCCAATAGAGCACAGGGGCACGAACGTGAAAAGCAACTGCTTCAACGCAAGCTGGACAGAAGCAAACGAATGAATAATCCGGATAACTACAATGAAGATAAAACTACGAAGAAAGGCACTCATCTCTGGATTCGTAGCAAGCGATATGTAAAGACCTTGTTCCGCCTCAAAGAAGTCCAGCGTAAGCAGGCTGCGGTCAGGAAACTGCAGCACGAACTGCTTGCAAACGAGCTTCTCAGACAAGGGGATACCTTCTATGTCGAGGCCATGAACTTCAAGGGATTGCAGGCAAGGGCTAAGAAAACCGAGAAGAATGAGAAAGGCAGATTCAAGCGCAAGAAGCGATTCGGTAAGTCTTTAGCCAATCGGGCACCTTCCATGTTCCTAGCAATCTTGAAGCGCAAGTTGAGTTACTTTGGCATATCGTTAATCGAGATTGATACCTTCTTGGCTCGTGCTTCCCAGTTCAATCATACCGACGAATCCTATCAGAAGAAAAAACTCTCTGAGCGCTGGAACATCATAAATGGCATAAAAGTCCAGCGAGATATGTATTCCGCTTTCCTTATCATGAATATCAACCCAGACTTGAAGACGTTCAACCTTGAAAAATGCAACAAAAGATTTGAGACTTTCCTGCATCTGCATAATCAGGAAATCAAACGATTGCGTGGGAACAGAAATCTGAGCTGTATCGGGATATAAACCGTAACACGATTAGAAATATAAGGTCTTGAAACGGGCCTTGCGGGCGCTAATGAGTTCAATGGAACTTTTGCCCGTGAAAGTTTTAAGGAAAATAGTCAGCACTTGCATCTTTCGAGAGCAAGAAAAGCTATTGTACTTAAGAACCCCCTGGCGTTAGCTATGGGGAGTTTCAGTCTGCTTATTCTTTTGCATCGATGTCTGTAGTATAGCGCAGATCTTCTCACTTGGCAACGGCATGGGAAAATAGGACGGGTGTATATCGTATCGCGACAAGATTGTCTTGTCGCATATTGGCTTCTGTAGTACAATGATGCCGACGGAGCGTTTGTTATCCGCGTGGGTTTGGCCAGTGCGATGCAAAAGGACATCGCACTCGGCAGGCTCGTGAATCCCGGTATCCTGATGTGACATGACGAGAAAGGACGGTTATGCGACAACAACATGCGTGCTGGCCGGCGTTGCGGGCAGCGTTTCCTTATACGACGCCGATTCTGGCGGGATTTGTTTTCCTGGGATTCGCCTATGGTGTTTATATGAATGTCATGGGCTTTCCGTTTTACTACCCGTTTTTGCTGGCATTGGTCATTTTCGGCGGGTCACTGGAGTTCGTGGCCGTCTCGATGCTGCTCTCTCCCTTTGCGCCGCTGGCGACATTCCTGTTGGCCCTGCTCATCCAGGCGCGCCATCTATTTTATGGATTGTCGCTCTTTGATACGTACCGTGGCTTGGGATGGAAGCGTTTCTTCCTGATTTACGGCCTCTGTGATGAGACGTTCTCGATCATCTTTTCGGCTAAGCGCCGTTTGCCGGAAGGTGTTGACCGGGGATGGTTCATGCTCTGGATAACCTGGCTCGATGAAGCCTACTGGGTGTTCAGCGCGCTCTTAGGCGGTCTTGTCGGCGGGGCGCTGCCGTTTGATACGGCGGGGCTCGGTTTTGTCATGACGGCAATGTTCGTCGTTATCTTCATCGAACAATGGCTGAATGAATGTCACCATGCGACGGCAGTCCTCGGGCTCGTCGCGGCCGGCAGCTGTCTCGCTGTCTTTGGCGCGCAATCGTTCATGATACCGGCGATGCTCGTGATCCTCTCGGCCCTGTTGCTGGGCAGGCGTCCTTTGGAGCGGTATTATCTTCCGGAATCCGATCAGGCAGGGGGGAGGGAGACGAGATGATGGAAATGACGCTTTACCAGCAGGTCATCACGGTGCTGCTCTGTACGGCGGCCACCATGCTGACACGCTTCCTGCCGTTCCTGCTCTTCTCCAGCAAGAAGCCGACGCCGCTGATGGTGCGCTATCTAGGCAATGCATTGCCGGCGGCAATCTTCGGACTGCTCGTCGTCTATTGCCTGAAGGATGTCGATTGGGGACTCGCGCCGCATGGCCTGCCAGAAGTGATCGGCATCGGCGTGACGGCGGGCCTCCACATCTGGCTGCGCCGGATACTCCTCTCGATGTTCGCGGGGACAGCCATTTACATGCTGCTCGTCCAGATTGTGTTCCGCTGATGCAGGCATTCCGGACGGCAGGACAATATCCTCATGGTGAAATGAGACATCCCGTCATCTGGCGGGATGTCTTTTTTGTTACCGGTGTTGTAATGTCGTAACATCTTTTTTGCCGGAAGAAAAGGCTTTTGGGAAGTTTTGGCGAAAGTATAAAAACATAACGTAGAATTATTGTATCTGCTTTTTATCGACAGAAAGGAGCGTTTTTTCATGAAGATTGCAGTGGTCAATTCCTTTATGAATGATGCACATCGCGAGAAGATAACGGCTGCGGCGGCGCAGCACCATATGGAGGTCGCGTACTACAAGACGAACGATGAGGCGCTGCCGCATCTTTCCGACGTCGACATCATCTACGCGGCGGCGACTGGCGGCGGCTCGAAGCTCGCAGAGGCGGCGCCGCATCTCAAGTGGTTCTGCAGTGTGTCGGCCGGTGTCGACCCGGTA
>AUXO013189432.1_pt1 | contig 11895 bp, 7 predicted proteins | sample 768731 | NCBI WGS metagenome assembly AUXO01 (sample SAMN02715735, study PRJNA202380) | gut metagenome | biome: sheep rumen | host: Ovis aries | place: New Zealand: Palmerston North | reverse complement strand
TCGACAGTGGACTATGCGATACTTATGACGAACAAATATAAAACAGCCAGGATATCGGGACTTGGTAAAGCAGATGCAGTTACATCAGCTTTGGAAGGATCGATTACTTCAATCTTTGTAAGTGCATTGTCATTTTTTGCGGCCACAATAGGCGTGGGACTATATTCAAGGATAGATATGATAAGCGCTTTATGTATTCTTATGGCAAGAGGGGCAATTATAAGTATGTTTGTTGTTGTGCTTCTGCTGCCTGCAGTGCTGAGGGTATTTGATGGACTTATTACAAGAACTTCATCAGGATTCTCAGAGGTTAGAGTTTCCAGAAAAAAAGAGAGACTATGTTAGTAGAATGCTTAGCGAAAAGAGGAGGAATTAGTGATGAGAAAGAAAATATATAAGAAATATATAGCGGTTGCTGTAGCTGTTATGACTGCCTGCAGTATGTCAGCTTCTCCTGCATACACTTCATATACTGCAAATATAAGTAATGTATATGCAGCTGATGAAAATGAAGATAAAGATGAGGATAAAGATAAAGAGGAAGAAACTGGTAAGGATGAAACGGTTTATGTTATTTCTGATTCAGATGGTGATGTAGAAAAAACTATCGTTGAGGAATGGCTTAAGAATCCTGATGGTAAGGATGTACTAAGTGATACAAGCAGTCTTCAGGATATACAGAATGTAAAAGGTGAAGAAAGTTTTACACAAAATGGCAGGAAGATAAACTGGAAAGCAGACGGTAAAGATATTTACTATCAGGGAACAACAGATGAAGAGCTTCCGGTTGGAGTAGATGTAAAGTATTATCTTGATGATAATAAGATAAGAGCGAAGGAGCTTGCTAATAAATCAGGGCATGTAAAGATAAGGTACGAGTATGAGAACAAGAAAAAGGATGGAGATGTACAGCCATCTATGCTTATGCTTACGGCTATGATACTTGATCAGGAGAAGTTCAGTAATATCAGGACAACAAATGCAAAGGTAATATCTGATGGAAACAGATATATAATTATAGGTTATGGTATTCCGGGACTTGCAAAAAGTCTGGGAATCAGCAAGAAAGATATGGAGATTCCGGACTTCTTTGAGATAGAAGCTGATACTACGGATTTTGAAGTGGGTATGAGTATCACTGAAGCAGCGCCGGAAGTTCTGGACAAGGATCTGGGGATAGATGATCTGGAAGAAAAATTAAATGGTATTGCCGAAGAATATCAGGATGGAATGAATTCTCTGGAGGATGGAATAAACAAGTATACTGAAGGTGTAGATCAGGTGGCTGATGGGGTGAATACCCTTAAGGATGGTTCAGCTAAGCTTTCATCAGGTGCAGGAGAGCTTGCTAAGGGAACTAACAGTGCTTCATCGGGTGCAGGTGATCTGAAGAAAGGTATAAAATCTGCATATGATGGCTCCCAAAAACTTTCATCAGGCGCAGGTGATCTGGTTAAGGGAGCTGGAGAACTAAATACAGGTATGAAGGATATGTCCAGTGGAGCAACGACTTTGTCCAGCGGAGCATCTGCTTTATCCGGTGGAGCTTCAGAACTTAAAAACGGAATAGGACAGCTAAAGGATGGAACAAATTCATTAAACACTGGTTTGTCAAGCTTGTCCAGTGGAGCTTCAGATCTGGAAAATGGATTAAAGACTCTTGATTCAAATGGAGAAGCACTTACAGAAGGGGCAACTCAGATGAAGGAAGGGTTGTCACAGCTGGAGGCGAATAATACAAGTTTAAATGAAGGGATAACTGCTGTTGACGACGGAGTTGGTACACTTATAGATACAATGAGTGGAGTGGTTTCTGACGTGCAGGGAAAAGCTGCCGAATATCAGGCTGGAGCTGATACTGCTTCGCAGGGAGCTGAGGGGTTGAAGGCTGCGGCTGAGGCTGCAATGGAATCGGCAGAAGCAGCAAAGCAGGACGAAGATATAGATGCATATGCAGCGGCTATGGAAGAGTATGCAGGATATATGGAGCAGTATGCTGAAGTAAAAGAGCAGTATGGTCAGGCTTCAGGCGCAGCAGCGGCACTTAATGGTGTTGCGGACAGTATGGGACAGGCAGGTGCCGGATTATCAGATCTAAAAGCAGGAACTGCAGGACTTAAAGATGGTATATCAGCATATACAGCAGGAGTCAGTAAGTTGAGTGCCGGAGCAACGAATCTGAGTGATGGAGTAAATCAGTATAGAGCAGGAGTAAGCAGTGCCTATGATGGTGCTCAGAAGATACATAAAGGTGCTGCGTCTGCATATACAGGCTCACAGTCACTGCTTGAAGGAACAGAGTCGGCATACGAAGGCTCTAAGTCTGTTGCATCAGGAGCGGGAAAGGTTGCTGATGGTGCAAAAGAGCTTTCTACAGGCGCAGGTAAGTTATCCGAAGGAACCAAGAAGCTTTCAGAGGGTGCAGGAACTCTTTCAGCAGGAACAAAAAGTTTAAGTTCGGGACTTTTGAAGCTCGATAAAGGAGCAGGCAGTCTTAAGACGGGTCTGCTTCAGATAAAATCAGGAGCAGATGTACTTGCCGAAGGTGCATCTACACTGGATGGTGGAGTAGGTAAGCTTAAATCAGGAACAGATGAGCTTTCTTCAAATAGTGGCAGTCTGAGAGATGGAGCTGTTCAGCTGAATGTAGCAACAGGAACAATTATCAGCAAGCTTAAGTCAAGCAGCAAAAAGATTGATAGTATAGCTGATGGAATGGACGAAGTTAAGAAATCTACTGAAAGTTATCAGTCATTTGCCGGAAAGTCCGATAATATAAAAGGTAAAACGAGATTTGTAATTAAGGTGGATGGAGTAGGCGCGGATAACCAGTAGAGTTAATGATATTTGACATATACTAATACTCAGAGACAGGGTAATGCGATATCGATGCATTACCCTGTCTTTGATTTTCATGTTACAGTTAACTGTGAATAGTAACGATGTATCAAATTTTGTTAGCGGGGGTCTGTCACTCTGCCTAAAAATGTGTTATCATATTGTAATTGGGTTACATTAAAACATTAATGGTTTAGGCTATTATAAAATGAAAGAAGGTATATAATGAGCGAACTATATGAAAACAGGGAGCTATCGTGGCTTCGCTTTAATGAGAGGGTTTTGGAAGAGGCTGAGGATAAAAGAAATCCTCTTTGTGAGAGACTTACATTTATGTCTATTTACCAGACTAATCTGGATGAATTCTTTATGGTCAGGGTGGGGTCTATACATGATCAGATGCTGCTTGAGGATAATCCCAAGGAGAATAAAACTCATATGACATCTTCTGAACAGCTGGAGGCTATCAGAGAAAGAGTCAGGGAGCTTGGGATAAGAAAAGATGAATCCTACCATAAGCTTATGAAGGAAGTTGAGAAGAAGGGGATTAAGCTGGTAAGCTTTTCTGAAGTAGACGAAAAAGAAAGTGCATTTTTACATGGTTTTTTTGAAAGGGAAATTCTCCCTCTTTTGTCACCGTATACTATAAGCAAGAAAAGACCATTTCCATTTATAAAGAATAAGGAAATCTGTGCAGTGGCACTTCTTGAAACCAAAGGCGGCAAAAACAGATTTGGAATAGTTCCGTGTAACACAGGTATGTTTGCAAGACTTGTGCCGATTCCTGGTGTGGAGGGCAGATATATACTGGCGGAGGAACTGATACTCCATTATATTCCGGAGGTTTTTACAGGTTATACCATATCCTGCAAGTCACTTGTAAGAATTACAAGAAATGCGGATATAGATGCGGATAAAGTATATGACGAAGAACTGAATTACAGAGACCATATGGCAGAGGTTATCAAGCTGAGACGAAAGCTTGAGCCGGTCAGACTTGAATATACCAGAGATATAGATAAGAAAATAATCAAGAATATAGCTGATTTCTTTAATATTGATAAAGAGATGATCTTTAATACGTCAGCTCCACTTGATATGTCATTTTTATTTACATTTCAGGATGATCTCAGACATGATAAGTCGCTCTTCTTTGATAAGAGACTTCCACAGAAATCTCCTGATATAGATGAGACGAGGCCTATTATTCCTCAGATTATAGAGAAGGATAAATTCCTTTCCTATCCATATGAGAATATCAGACCATTTCTTACGATGCTTCATGAAGCAGCTGTATCAGATGAGGTTGTTTCAATAAAAATGACGCTTTATCGTCTGGCTAAGCACAGTAAGGTTGTTGAGGCTCTTGTTGAAGCAGCCGAAAATGGTAAAGAGGTTGATGTTCTTGTAGAGTTAAAAGCCCGCTTTGACGAAGAGAATAATATCGGATGGTCACGTATGCTTGAAGATGCAGGCTGTCATGTTATATATGGACTGGATGGACTTAAGGTTCATTCGAAGCTTTGCCTGATAACTATGAAATCAGGTAAGGAAGTAAAGTATATTACGCAGATAGGTACAGGTAACTATAATGAGAAGACTGCAAGACTTTATACTGATCTATGTCTTATGACTGCTGATGAAAGGATAGGAGCAGAGGCGGCACGTGTGTTCCACGCGCTCTCTATGGGAGATGTAATAAAGAGAACAGAACATCTTCTGGTTGCACCAAAATGTCTTCAGAATAAGGTTATCGATAAGATAGACAGAGAAATCCAGATAGCCCTTGATGGTGGTGAGGGTTATGTGGGAGTGAAGATTAATTCACTGACAGACAAGAAGATAATTGATAAGCTTATTGAGGCTTCTACAGCCGGAGTAAAGGTTGAGATGGTTATAAGGGGTATATGCTGTCTTCATCCGGGTGTGAAGGGCAAAACAGATAACATAAAGATAATAAGTATAGTTGGAAGATTTCTTGAGCATTCACGTATTTATATATTTGGTAAAGGTGAACGTGAGGAAATATATATCGGCTCGGCTGATTTCATGACAAGAAATACAGTGAGACGTGTCGAGGTAGCTACACCTATTTATGATCCTGACATAAAAGACAGAGTAAGGAAATTCTTTGAACTGGAGATGGAGGATAATGTAAAAGCAAGACTGCTTAAGAGTGATGGTACATATAAATATGTTCCACACAGAAAACCTCCTGTTAATTCTCAGGAAATATTCTATGAGGAAGCATATAATGCTGCAGAAAAGAAATAAACGTATAAGTATTAAATCATACATTTTAATAACCGTGATACTGCTTGTCAGTCTGTCACTTCTGCTCGTTTTCTTTACATCATTTTTATTTGTACGTAACAGACTCACTAAACGGGTATATAGTGATTTGTCTGAGAATTCCAGAGATATATCGGAGGATATAGAACAGTATGGGACTGATGAGCTTGTTTCAAACGGAAGACTGTACTATGAGGTGGCTGAAACAGCGAAGAGTCTGGGCGGAAGGATAATGATAGTATCCAGAGACTATCATATACTTCAGGATACAGATGAATCGCATAGTGACTGTCTGATAATTAATAAGGCTATAATGAATGTCATGACAGGCAGACAAAGTGTTAGTACTGATAGATTTGAAGATACGGTAGAAATCATAACTCCGATTAAGAATAATGACGAGATAATGGGAGTAATAGTTTCCACTACATCTCTCTATGAGACTAATGCGTCGCTGGTAAAGCAGTTTATTATTATAGGAGCTGTTATATTTATAGTTCTTATTATAGATATATTGTTTATTATCAGAATAGCAAGGGGAACAGTAAGTGATCTTGAGGACATAAATGAGCAGATGACACATACTGTTCAGGGAAATCTTCAGGAGAGACTTTCGGATCAAAGATTTATGGAGACACAGGAATTTGCTGACAGCTTTAATGAGGTTCTCTCAAAGCTTTCAACCATAGATCAGACAAGATCGGAATTTGTGTCAAATGTGTCCCATGAGCTTAAGACTCCTATAACGTCCATGAAGGTTCTTGCAGAATCAATTGTGGAAAATGAAGGCGCGGACGTAGAGGATTATAAAGAATTCATGTCGGATATCGTTGATGAGATTGATCGCGAGACTAAGATTATAAATGATCTTCTGGCTCTTGTTAAAACGGATTCTCAAAGTAACCAGATGAATTTTGAAGAATCTGATATAAATGTTATGATGGAGACCATCGTTAAGACGGTTACTCCGCTTGCAAAACAAAGAAGCATCGATATAAGCTATGAGGGATATCGTGAGGTTTCGGCTGAGGTTGATGTGGTAAAGCTTTCACTTGCTATATCAAATCTGGTCGAAAATGCGGTTAAGTATAATGTGGAAAGTGGATGGATCAGATGTAGTCTGAACGCTGACCACAAGTTCTTCTACATAAAGGTTGCTGATTCAGGAGTGGGTATTCCTGATGATGCTAAAGATAAGGTGTTTGAGAAGTTCTACAGAGTTGATAAGGCAAGGAGCAGAGATACCGGAGGAACCGGACTGGGACTTGCTATCACAAGAAATATCATAAATGCTCATAGAGGAACGATAAAACTGTATAGCGAGTCTGGTAAGGGAACTACATTTACAGTAAGAATTCCACTAAGACAGAGTAAGTCAAAGGCTCAGGAATCAGTTAAGGCGGAAGAAGCAGCTTTGGAGATTAATACAGAGGTAAAGGAAGCGTAGTTTATGAAGAATAAACATATAAACAGAATACTCGTATTTATGTCTTTAGCTCTTGCGGCTGGATTTTCATCCTGTGGTATCAGAAAGGAAGATGATCAGAGTTCACTCCCTGACAATATCTCTCAGAAGGCCGGAACTGTCCAGCTATATCACGCAACAGAAAGTTCTGTAGAGCCGGATGCTGAAAGATATCAATTGAAACAGCCGGATAATCTGTCTGCAGCTCTTGAAGAAGTTATAGAAGCAATGACGCTGGATCCTATGATTAATATAGAGAGATATTCTGTAGAAGAAGATAGAGAAGTAAATCTATACATAAAATATGATAAGAATATAACTGCAGAGACAAAACTGCTTAATGATGCGGCATTAGTGAAGAGTATTGAGAATCTTGACTTTACTACAGTTTATATCATATCACTGGATGAAAATGACAAAGAACTGGAAAAAGCTACATACACGGACAGTTCATTTTATTATTATGATAAGTAAGAAAGGACAGGAAAACAAGATATGAGAAGACCGCTTCTGGTGGCAGGAGCTCTCTTTATTCTTGGAGAGATTGCTGTACATGAGATTCCGGAGAATATTTATTACTCCGCCGGTTTAACTTTATCCGCAGTTTTAATAGCATATATAAGCAACAGAAGGATGCATGAATCACATAAAAGCATCAATCTGTTGCTTTTTTTATGTTTTATTTCAGGGGCATTTTGGGGATACAGTTATTATCATCTGGGGAGAAATGAAATAGAGAAAATGCTTGAGGGATGTGTGTCACAGGAAGAACGTGTCAGACTTAATCTCTATGTGTCGGATATTAATAAAACTGCTTCCGGAAGTAAGATGCTTCTGAAAAAGGATAGTGGTTTTATGAAGGAACCTGTCTTTTTTATATCATATGTTCAGACTGAACCGGATGAACTTATGAATTCGGGGATTGAGATAGGAAGAAGTGTAAGTATAGAGGGATGTATCAGTCATATAGAGGGTTCGACGAATCCGGGACAGTTTGATATGAAATATTATTATATGGGAGAAGGAGTCAGATATCAGATAAAATGCACTCAGATAAACAGCTCTTCAGAAAGAGTTAACTATATTATCCTGTATCTCATGAGGATAAGAAGATATGCAGCGGATATAATTGATAAGTGTTATGCGCCTGAGGATGCGGGAATTATTAAAACCATGCTGTTGGGAATAAGAGATGATATATCGGATGAAACAACCATACTTTTTCAGAGAAATGGAGTGGCACATATTCTCGCTATATCGGGACTTCATATAGCACTTCTGTCATCATTTATTGAATCTTTGCTGAAACTAATGTCAGTAAGTAAAAGAAAATCTAAGATTTTAGTTATACTGATACTGATTCTTTATGGAATAATGACGGGATTTTCTCATGCAACCGTCAGGGCGGTATTAATGCTGGGAATATCGAAGCTGGCGTTTGTTTTCAGGAGAACACCGGATCTTCCGACCAGTATGATGGAAGCTCTGCTGATAATGATTATGATAAGTCCGGACAGTATCTTCAGTACGGGAATGCTGATGAGCTACGCGGCAGTGCTTGGAGTCTGGACAGAGAGTATATTCTATAATACAGTTTTTATGAGGGAAAGATTTGATAAAGTTCCGGAAAGAGTACGACCTGTTATAAAGAAACTGATTGGTTCCGTAGTTCTTTCGGTCAGCATAGAATTATGGATGACTCCGATTCTTATGATGACAATGTATGAGGTTCCTCTTTTTTCACTTGTTGTAAATCTCCTTGTGACAGGGCTTCTTACAGTTCTTATATGCTGTGCATTTGTTGTAATCATTATAGGGGGAGTAAATACATTTGTTATAAAACCATTTGTTTATATATCTGCAAGAATTCTCTGGTGTTACAGGGAACTATGCCGACAGATGCTTAACTTTCCTTTCTCTGTCATTGTTACAGGACATATAGAGGTATGGCAGGTTGTGATTATGTATGCTGTTATTATTACATTTCTTTTAATATGCTACAGATTTATGCAAAGAAAAACGGCTATAGAATCATTGACAGGAAGGTACTATCTCAAATGGAAGATGAAGCTAATGGTTTTTTATGTTTTTATGTGTATAGCTTTAAGCTTTGGTATGACATTTTATGGAAAACTGTATTCGTTACAAAAAAATCAGATAGTTTTTCTGGATGTGGGGCAGGGGGATGGTTCGATTATCAGGAGTAAAAATGGAAGAAACTATATAGTGGACTGTGGTTCGTCCAGTAAAAACTCTGTGGGAAGATATACCCTTATTCCGGCTCTAAAATATTATGGGATGGACCATGTGGATGCAGTATTTATATCGCATACTGATACGGATCATGTGAGTGGTATAATCGAATTGGTAAATAGTCAGATATTGCAGGGGATAGATGTAAGAAAAGTGATAATTGCTGATGGAACAGTTGAAGACGATAATCTGAAAAAACTTGAATCTGAATATATCATAGAGGCTAAAAAAGGTGAGCTTATAGATGGATGCTTTGAGGTAATATATCCGTCTGGTGGTGAAGAGAAAATTGATAAAAACGATATGTCGCTTGTGCTTTTATATAAAGAAAATGATGTAGAGGTCCTTTACACAGGTGATATAAGTGGAGAAGTTGAAGGAAGAATTGATGATACATTAAAGAATAGAGACAGAGCAAAGCTGAGAATTCTGAAATGTCCACATCATGGCTCCAGGTATTCAAGTACAGAGGACTTCCTTGAAACATATAAGCCGGATGTGACTGTGATATCCGTTGGTCAAAATAATTACGGTCATCCAACCAGAGAGGCGATGGAACGAATCAAACGAACCGGAAGTGTCATATACAGAACAGATGAAAAGGGAGCTGTGATAATCCGGGAATGATATATAAAGACAGCTGTTAACTGTCACTTGTTTTTAGGTAGAAAAAAAATTATAATGAGAAAAGGGTTTTAATCTAAGACTTAAGATACAGGAGGATTTTTGTTATGGCTAAGTATGAAATTTATGGTTATGAAATTGATAGTGAAGATGTAATAAAGGGGGCAGCAATTGGAGCGGGACTTGCATTTGTAATTGTGGGAATTAAGAAGTTCTTTGATGCCAGATCTCTTCGTTTCGAACGTGACTATATGGAATATGAAGATGACGAAGATGTAGACGAGTATCTTCTTGAAGAGTATAAGGAAGATGTGAAAGACGAGCTTAGACGTGAGGAAAGAAACAGCGTGATAAAAGGAGCTCTTTCTGTAGCATGTGGAAGTATTCTGGCTGCTGTCGGAATTATAGGTTTTACTCCGTTAAAGAAAATAGTCGTGGAGAAGCTTCCGGAGGTAGATTTAAAGAATAAGGTTGCAAGCCTTGGAATAAAGGATAAACTTGCAGATATCGCTATTAAGGATAGATTAGCAGATATAGATATAAAGGATATAAAAGACAGATTCACAGATATTGCTATAAAGGATAAGCTTACAGATTTTGACATAAAGAATAAACTTAGCGGCATTGATATAAAGAGTATTAAGAGAAAACTGTCAGATGCTGAATTCATAAGACTCATTTCAAGGTATGACATAGATGATCTGAAGGAGAGAATTCTGAGAATTACCGGAAGATAAACTATTACCAAATGGAGCATAAGTCTAATATCAGGGGGAAATAACGGATGCTGACCAAGTATGTGAGAAGAGATATCCGTCGTGAGGGTTTAAAGAATCTTAAAAGAAGATATTATCTGAATATTCTTATTATATTTGTAGTATCAGTTATTATAAATGGTGGATACCATATGGCAACACGTAGATTCGAGGTTCCTATCGATTCTACGCTTAGTACTGCCATGAATGTTGTAGAAAATACTGAAGATGCTGCAGTTTCAAATAACAGCAGCACTATGGGACTTGACTCAAATCTGTCTAACTCACAGATATTTTTGAGATTTATATTGAATGTTTTTGACATAGATAATCCTCCGAGTCCGGAGAGTGTTTCATCTAAGTCAGCTAAATACTATGGAGGAGTGGCTTCTGTTTTCGTAAATGAGATTACGGGCAGCCAGTCCTTTGTCTTTGGAATAATAAATGGTATTAATGAAGTTGCATTTAAAGGCCGGGTAGCTAACTCAGTTATAATTTTTATTTTTTCAGTAATATCGATTTTTTTATTTGTTTTTGTAAAGAATGTGATTGTAGTTGGAAAGAACAGATATTTTCTGGAACAGAGAAGATATCATGAGACAGGTCCCGGAGAACTTCTTTTCCCATATAAGAACAAGAGATTAAAGAATATATCTAAAATAATGCTTCTTAAATATCTGTTTCAGCTTCTATGGGATCTGACGATAGTAGGTGGAGTGATTAAGAGATACGAATATCTGCTTATTCCATATATAGTTGCTGAAAATCCTGATATACAGTACAAGGATGCCTTTCGAATATCGAAGCAGTTTATGGCGGGAAATAAATATAAGGCTTTTTTGATTGATTTTTCATTTCTGCCATGGTTTGTACTTTCCTACTTTACATTTAATTTATCTGCGATTTTCTTTTCTGATGCATACATCGAATGCGTAAGAGCAGAAATGTATATGCGCATCAGATGTGAACGTAAGGATGAACTGGAGCTTTCACTCAGAAAGTGGCTGAATGATGATATGCTGGCGATAGACCATGTAGAGGAGTCAGAACACCCATCGGGTGAGGAAGTGCTTGATATACCGACTGTTGATATACATTCATTCAGACATGATTATATGAGAAGGTATTCCTTCCTTTCGCTGGTACAGCTTTTCTTTACGTACTCGCTGGTGGGATGGATATGGGAGATGGTTTTCTATCTTGCGACCACAGGTCAGTTTGTAAACAGAGGGACGATGCATGGTCCGTGGCTTCCTATATACGGCTGTGGTGGCATGCTCATAATCCTTCTTCTCAGACCGTTCAGGGAGAAACCGGAACAGCTCTTTGCTGGTACGGTTATAGTATGTGGTGGAGTTGAATATTTTACTTCCTGGATATTAGAGAAGCTGTTTAATGCCAAATGGTGGGATTATACAGGATATTTTCTGAATATAAATGGAAGGATATGCTTTGAAGGACTGCTTGTATTTGGAATGGCAGGACTGGCTTTTACCTATATACTATCACCTATGCTGGATGATCTGTATAAGAAGGTAGATGAAAAATACAGAAAGATTATCTGTATAATTTTAATGGTACTTTTTGTTGCAGACTTTATATGGTCTGTACTCAGTCCGAATGTAGGTGAAGGAATCACATCAGGACTAGTATAGAGATTTCTAATTA